>FLOH01000421.1_pt1 | contig 95918 bp, 88 predicted proteins | sample 756751 | NCBI WGS metagenome assembly FLOH01 (sample SAMEA4026879, study PRJEB14308) | marine metagenome | biome: coastal water; material: water | depth 74 m
ACATCAATTACTATTACTCCGTCTCTTTCTTTTGTACCCGCATCTCCTCTTATAACTTCATATCCATCATTTCCCTCCACAACACTTTCAATACAATTTTTCAAATCCACATTCTGAAAATTTGGAGAGTTTGAAGCTATGGCTAGGTTTGCTCTAAAAACTCGTAATAATGAACTCTTTGTTTTGTTTAAAAGTCTTTGAATTCTATCTACATGTATTGGATTTGGTGGTAAAGAAAGAGTAACTCTTCCGTGTATCATATCTAAAGTACCAACTAGCGCCGTTAGGCCTTGCTTTTGGTCGTGTTCAATTCTTTTTGCAATTTCATTATTTTCACTCAGCCGTGAAAAATCTCCTAATTTCCTGGCTAGTTCCATTAATAAATTTACAGCTCTTTTTGTTATTTCCGGCTCAAATTTCGCAGCAGATAGCTCCTCAAATGAGGGTATAGAGTTTGTATGACTAATAATATCAACCAGCTTTGCTACTGCTGTTTTTGGAACATATACAGTCTCGCCTGTATCTGCTTTTTGAGCCTCGGCAGTAGGCTGTAGATCCACTTCTTCTAATTTTTCATCTGGTACTTTCACACCTCTATCTATTGCATGTAATTTCATAGTGTACAATTGTTAGCTATGTATTAGATCATTTTTAGAATGTTTTGTCAAGACCTACTGAGTTTGATAATTAATAATTCCTTAATCTTTCTTTGCTAGCTTGGCTTTGTTAAAGGCATTCTTGGGCCCTAAGAAAAAAAGTCTTGACGGTGAGTGCATCCTCACCTAAACTAAATGCAGATACATTCTTAAACCCCTATTCCTATGGCGAGTGATGAAAAGAAAAAAGCAATTGATCTAGCAATTGCGCAAATAGAAAAGAACTTTGGAAAAGGTTCTATAATGCAAATGGGTTCAGTAGTTAGGGCCCCACTAGAAACTATTCCTACAGGTTCTATTTCCTCGGATATCGCCCTTGGTGGCGGAATTCCAAAAGGTAGAATTGTTGAAATTTATGGCCCTGAAAGTTCAGGTAAAACAACTTTGAGTTTACATATTCTTGCAGAGGCTCAAAAACAGGGAGGCATGGTTGCCTTCGTGGATGCAGAACACGCTTTGGATCCTGAATATGCAAGAAAAATTGGAGTAAAGGTTGATGATTTACTTCTTTCTCAACCAGATAGTGGCGAACAAGCTCTTGAAATAGTAGAAACATTAGTAAGAAGTAATGCTGTTGATATTATAATTGTAGATTCTGTTGCTGCTCTTACTCCACGTGCAGAAATTGATGGAGATATGGGAGATTCTCATATGGGGCTTCAAGCCCGTTTGATGAGTCAGGCTCTAAGAAAACTTACCTCTGTTGTTTCTAAATCTCAATGTACTGTGGTTTTCCTAAATCAATTGAGAATGAAAATCGGTGTAATGTTTGGTAATCCAGAAACAACACCTGGCGGGCAAGCTTTAAAATTCTACGCTTCGGTAAGAATGGATATTCGCTGCTGTGGTAAGATTGAAGACCCATCAGCTATAGAAAAAGAGTTGATTGGAAATAGAACAAAAGTAAAAATTGTTAAAAATAAAATGGCACCTCCTTTCAAAATTGCTGAATTTGATATTATGTACAACAAAGGTATCTCATTCGAAGGAGACCTCCTTGATCTTGCAACAAAATATAATGTGGTTAGAAAGGCTGGCTCATTCTATAGCTATGCAGATAATAAACTTGGGCAAGGTAGAGAAAATGCAAAAAGCTTCCTAATAGAGAATGATAAAATTCTTAAGCAAGTAGAGAAGGATGTTAGAACAATGGTATATGGCAATCCTCAAGAAGTTGAAAAATTAGCTAAAAAATTACCGGAAAATGCATAGTGATAAGGAGTTTCGCCAGGAGCAAAACGACTCGGAAGGATCAGCCAAACCCCGCGGTCGCGGGGCGGTTGATCTGCAAATGGAGTTTTGCCAGGAGCAAAACATCTTGAAAGGATCAACCAAGCCCTTGAGGGCGGTTGATCTGGGGTATGACAAATTAATTCAATACGCTCTGCGCATCTTATCCAAAAAGCGTTATACGGAAAACGAGATGCGCAGTAAGCTTGATAAGAAATCTGAAAAGTTTCAGGATTTGAGTGAGAATGCGGCTGATCTGTATATGGAGTTTCGCCAAGAGCAAAACGACTCGGAAGGATCAGCCAAACCCCGCGGTCGCGGGGCGGTTGATCTGGTAATGGATAGATTGCACTGTTTGAAATATTTAAATGACACTCAGTATGCAATCGATTATGTTTCAGATAGGGTTAATTTTAAACCGCGTGGCAAATATTTAATTAAGCGAGAATTGTTACTTAAGGGCATAAATGCAGATTTGGTTGAAAAAGTTATTTCCGAATCTGATATTGATGAGGTGGAGATGGCTGGCAGAGTTCTAGAAAAAATCGCTAAAAAACTTGAGAAAGTTGAGTTAAAGAAAAGGCGTCAAAGAGCGTTTTCTTCATTGGCCTCAAAAGGCTTCTCTACAGATACTATTTACAAAACTGTTGAAAACTGGTATCTTAAGGGTGCTTAGTCAGGATCATTAAATTGATTCTGGCTTTTTTGCTTACTATTTAAACTTAATACTATGCAGTCACAATTTATTGCAGCGATTAATCAGCTGTGTGATGAAAAAAATATCCCTAAGGAAAGGGTTGTTGAAACTATCGAGGCGGCTCTAAGAGCTGCTTATAGAAAAGATTATGGAAACAAAAATCAGGTTATTGAAGTGGAGCTAGATAAAAATTCTGGTGTTGCTACTGTGTATCTGATTAAGGAGGTTATTGATGAAGTTGAGGATGAAGATTACGAAATTACTCCTGCGGATGCCAAAAAATACAACAAGAAGGCTAAGGTTGGTGATGAGGTAAAAATTGATGTAACTCCAACTAACTACGGTAGAATTGCGGCACAGGCTGCTAAGCAGGTTATTATTCAAAAAATTCAAGATGCTGAGCGTGATATTCTTTATGATACATTTAAAGATAGGGAAAATGAGCTAGTTAATGCAATTATTCACCGTGTTGATGGTACAAATGTATATGTAAATTTGGATAATAAAACTACTACTAATATCCCTTACGAGCATCAAATTCCTGGTGAGAAATATTATTCTGGTCAGAGAATTAAGCTTTATCTTGATAAGGTTATCAAAACAACTAAGGGACCTCAGCTTTTGATCTCCAGAACTCATAAGAATCTGGTGAAAAAGCTACTTGAACTTGAAATTCCGGAAATTAAAGCAGGGCTTGTTGTGATAAAATCACTAGCTAGGGATCCTGGCGTGAGGTGTAAGGTTGCGGTTTTTTCTAGCGATGAGAAGATTGATCCAATTGGCTCTTGTGTTGGACAGAAAGGTGTTCGTGTGCAGAATATTATGGATGAATTGAATAACGAGAGAATAGATATTATTCAGTGGTCTGATAAAATGGAAGAGTATATTAAGGCGGCTTTGGCACCAGCTAAAGTTGTTACCATGGAGCTTGATGAAAAATCTAGGCGTGCAAAAGTTTTTGTGCAGCCTGACCAGCGTCCACTGGCGATTGGTAAAAAAGGACAAAATGTACGATTGGCATCAATTTTGACTGGCTGGGAAATCGACATCCTTGATATTAGTGATTTTGAGGGCTCAACTCCTAAGGATGTTCCTAAGGAGCCAGGTGTTGAAGAGGTTTCTGCTCTTGGTTTAGAAGAATCCATTGTGGCTAAGCTTGCTGATGCTAGCTTAACTCAGGTTGGGCAGCTGAAAGGGCTTACGTCTAAGGATTTGGTTGAAGTTGAAGGCATAACTGAGGAAGAGGCTGAAGCAATATTTAAGGCCGTGAAGGGTGCATAAGTTTATTATAAATACATAAGGTGCTTAACCTTGCTAGGTGGGCACCTTTTGTGTTATAATATTAGGATGGAATCGAAGAATCAAAAATCAGGTACTGGGGTGAGCTTGAAAGCTGTTGATAACGGTGCATTTAAAAATGTTGGCGTGGAAACAGAGGTTTCTAATATTAATAGGGAATTTCAAGAGAAATCTACTCAGAAACTAGCCAAGGATCTTGGGGTGAACTATATAGATATAGCAAAAACGCCACTTAATCCTGATTTTTTAAGGATTTTAGATTTAGAATCTGCTAAACAGGCTCGACTTATTCCTTTTTATAGGCAAGGTAAAAAACTGCAAGTAGCTGTAGAAGACACTAAAAATGCTAATGCCTTGGCCTTAATTGCCAAGCTCAAAGAGGATGGATATGAAGTAACAATGAATTTAGCGTCTACCTCTGCTTTGGATGAGGCTTTTGCAATTTATGATCAGAGTCAAAAATATAAAAAAATCGAAGTAGTAGATAAGGTTAATAAATCTGATATTGGCAGCTATGAAAAGGAGATCGCTAATATGTCTGACTTGTCAGAGAAATTAGGAACAGTTACTGCACAGGAAGCGTTGAATATGCTTGATGTTGGGGCTATGAAGACCAAGGCTTCTGATGTGCATTATGAACCAGCCGAAAAATCTGTAATAGTGAGATTTAGAATTGATGGAGTACTTCACAAGGTATTTGAACTTAAACCTGATGTATTTCATAGAATTTCTGAGCAATTGAAATATAAATGTAAAATGCAGCTTAATGTTGTGAGTATTCCTCAAGATGGTCGTTATGTTTTTAATTTTAATAGCGTAAAAATTGCAGTACGTGTGGCTTCTATCCCTACCCCTTATGGTGAATCGTTTGTATGTAGGTATCTTTCTTCAGATCAGAAGGCATTAACTTTTGAAGAACTTGGCTTTCAGGGCTCTGCTCTAGATAAGCTTAATAATGCTACTCAAATTTCACAGGGTATGATTTTGATTACTGGTCCTACTGGAAGTGGTAAGAGTACAACGCTATATTCTGTTTTGCAGGTTATGAAGAGTGAAGAAAATAAAGTAATTACTCTTGAGGATCCTGTGGAATATTATATGACAGGAGTTGTGCAAAGTCAGATTGATGAGACAAAGGGCTATAGCTTTGCTAACGGCTTAAGATCTATTCTAAGACACGATCCGGATATTGTCATGCTTGGAGAGATACGTGATCTTAAAACTGCTGAAACTGCTGCTCAGGCCTCTCTCACTGGACATGTACTTCTTAGTACTCTCCATACTAATGATGCTGTTGAAACTATTCCGCGTCTTGTGAATATGGGACTAAAACCATTTATGGTAGCTCCTTCACTTGATACTATAGTTGCTCAACGATTGGTTAGAAAAGTTTGTAGCGCTTGTCATATAAAAGTTGCTGCTGATGAAGCAGTTAAGCAAGAGTTTAAGGAATATGGAATTGAGGCTCCAGCCGAAGTGGCAGAAGCTAAGGGTTGTGACAAATGTAGTAACACTGGTTATAGTGGAAGGCTTGTAGTGGTAGAAGTTTTAACTGTAGATAAAGATATAAAGGAAATGGTTTTGAAGAGCGCTTCTTCTGGCGATATATTTGATGCAGCTCGTAAAAAAGGTATGACAACAATGAAAGAGGATGGTTATGCAAAAGTTGCCCAGGGTTTAACTACTATGGAAGAACTTCATAGAGTTACTGGTTTGTGATTTTTTTATTTGCCCAAAAAACTCCCAAAAACATTATCATTCCAAAAAATAGGAATATAAATTTAAACGATAGGAAGGTAAGTATAACTCCTCCCAAAATCATCGCAAAAAAGAAGGCTACTGTATCTGCTGTCATATATATTCCATAAAGATCTTCTTCTTTTTCTTCTGGAATACTTTTGAGAATGTAGTAATCGCCTATTGGCTCCAAGTGTGCACCTCCAACATTTATTAGAAGTAATAATGCTAAATTAAGTATAGGGAATGGGCTCAAAAATATAAGTAGTAACAAGGTTCCCATAATTATTAGACCTCTTACTACTGGTATTTTTATACCGTACTTATCTGCATATTCTCCAACCCTTACCTCTAAAAGAATGTATGGAATTATTCCTAAACCAATCACAATACCCGAAACGCTTTCTAAATAACCCAAGGATAAAATATATAGAGGTATATATACTCTTTTAAAAACAATCCATAGCATTGAAAAAATAGTTATTGTGTAAGCCTTTCTATAATCAGGATTTGCAAAAAATTCTTTTAAATTTTTTAGAATTTTAGGTGCAGATTTTTTTCTTTGATTAATTAGAGCCGGATGTTTTTGAATAATATGCTGATGATAAAAGTATGCAAGTGTAATAAAAATTATTATTGATGCAATTATAAAAACAAATTCATATTGAAAATTTACTGCTAGAAAACCTCCTATAAATGGACCGATTAAATAGCCTATATTTTGATAACGATAATAAAAGCCCTCTTCTTTTCCTAGATCTTTCATGCGAGCAAAATCCCTAACAAACATTCCTAAAATAGTTAAAAGTATCAACTCAAACCAAACTTTTATGGCATGTATGACTGCTAGTTCCGTAAAACGGTTAACAAAAATTAGGCTAAAAAATGCTAAGCCCAAAACAAATAAACCAACTTTTGTTATCGAAGTTCGTTTAGCTTTTTTAAAAACTATTGTACTAGTAATCCCTGCTATAAAACTTACGAGGGCCATTAATGAGTAGTAAAAACTCACCATGTTGTCGTTTTTGAGTATGTCTTTCACAAAATTTGGAAAGATTGGATATAGCATACTTATGCCAATGCCCATCAGTAGAGCCATGTATGCAAAAGGCTTACAATGTATATTAGTGTGATTTGTTCTGATTTTATGCATTATACTCTTAAGTATGTACCGCTATCTATTGTAACGAATCCTCGGATTTCTAAAAGGGATAATTGAATAAGTATTTCTGAAATGGAAGCTTTGGTAATTTCAGCTAGCTCTTCAGCCGTTTGGCCACGCCCTTGTGAAAGGAGATTTAATATTTGGTGCTGATCGTTAGTTAGGTTTAGAGGAATTGTGAGTTGGACTTGGTCTTTTGTTTTTTTGAGATTAAGTTCATCTATAATTTCTTTTGCAGAAATTATTGGGTAAGCCGCAGATCTTTGAAGCAGATGTAAGTTGCCTAGAAAATCTTTTCGGTCTGCGTCTGCAGGGATTGTGAATATGGATCTGTTTTGCTCTAGTGCGAAGCGGGCTGTAATGAGGGCGCCCGAGGATTCGGGCGCCTGAATTACTAGAGTGGCAAGGGATAGGCCCGAAACAATTCTATTTCTTTGGGGGAATGTACTTTTATTAGGGTGCTGATCTGGATCAAACTCAGATAATAGAAGGCCTTTTCTTGAAATATCTTTTGCTAAGGGAATATTTTTTGTAGGCCAAATTTTGTTTAGGCCACTTCCAAGCACTGCAATTGTTTTAATATTATTTTTGATGGCTGCTTTGTGAGCCACTTCGTCTACCCCTTCTGCTAGTCCTGAAATTATTGCTACATGATAACTGCTAAGTTCACTTACAATTTTCTCTGTCATGAATTTTGCGTATGGAGAAATTTTACGTGTACCAACAATGGCTATGGCGGGCATTTTTACTAAATCTGCATCACCTTGGTAGTAAAGTTTTTCTGGCGTGCTGTGAATTTGCCTAAGGATTTCTGGAAAATCTTTTTTCAACAATATCTTCATGCTGCATTTATAGCGGATGAAGATTAAGGAATTTTAAACTTTTTATAAAATCTCTATTTTTCCTGATTCGTTAACCTCCCCTATTACTTGGGCTTCTATATTGTGTATTTTTGCGGCTTCAATTATTTCATCTACATCGTTGGAAATTATTATCATTCCAACTCCCATATTCCAAGTGCGGTAGGCTTCTTCTTTTTCTACGTTTCCTAGTTCGATAAGTTTTTTCATCATTTCTTGGGGTTCCGGAAGTGAGTTGAGCTGGGCTCCGAAACCGTGTTTTTTTAGGAGTCTAGGTAGATTGCCAGGGATTCCCCCACCTGTAACATGCACAATTCCTTTTAGCTCCACTTTTGCTTTTTCTTCAAAGCGTCCATGAAGATCCATAATTAGGCTGGTGTATATTTTTGATGGAGTTAGCACTACTTCTCCCCATGTCATTTCGTGATCGTATTTTTCAAATTGCCAGTCTTCTCCATATGCTTCTTTTAGGATGTGGCGTACTAGTGTGAAACCGTTTGAGCGTAGCCCTGCTGATTTAAGTCCAATAATTTTATCGCCAACTTTTATATTTTTTCCAGTAATTATTTTGTCTTTTTTTACGATGCTTACTGCTGTTGCGTTCCATATATAACCGCTAGCCATATCGCTGAGTTCTGCTATTTCTCCGCCAGGAATAACTATTTTGTGTTCAAGTGCAGCAGATTCTAAGCCCACCATAAGTTTTGTAACTTTTTCTTCGTTTACTTTGTCCACGTCTAGAGTGTTGCTAACTGAAATGGTTTCTGCGCCTAGGCAAGCCGCATCGTCTGCTACCATTGCAATTAGGTCGTAACCTAGAGTTTCTAATTTTCCTGTTTTTTCTGCGATTGTAATTTTTGTTCCTACTCCGTCGTCATTTTGGATTAGATAAAAATCACCCATATCTAATGCTCCGGCAAATCCGCCTTCATCTATCATTGGCTCTCCTATCATGCCTTTTCTGCCGATGAAAGTATTTTTTGCTGCTGTGTATGCAATTTTTGAGCACTTATCCCCTAACTCAATATTTACTCCTGATTCTTCGTAAGTAGCCATAATTTATTTATAAGTTGCATTCTTTTTATCGCTGATAAGTTTGCCGCGGTCAAGTGTAATTACTCTTTTTTTAAGACTGTTCACTATATTTTTATTGTGAGTTGCGAGTATTACTGTGGTTCCATGCTTGTTAATTTTTAGTAGAAGTTTGGCGAGCGCTTCGGCATTTTCAGGATCTAGGTTGCCTGTTGGTTCGTCGGCAATTAGAAGTTCTGGGTTGTGAACGAGGGCGCGAGCCAATGCTGTTCTTTGCTTTTCTCCTCCAGATAGTTGCCTTGGAAATTGATTACGTTTGTTTTCTAGTCCAACAAGTTTTAAAACTTCGGAAGTGCGTGTTTCTATAAAGCTATCTTTCATTCCATTTACTTCAAGGGCAAATGCTACGTTTTCAAAAACTGTTTTTCGTGGAAGCAATTTATAATCCTGAAAAACAATACCTATTTTTCTTCGATATTCTTGAATCTCTGTTGAATTTAGTTTTGGAACTTCTAGTGAATCTACATTCAATGTGCCGCTATCAATATCTTTTGCTCCAATTATAGCTAAGATAAGTGTGGTTTTTCCTGCACCTGAATTTCCAACTATAGAAACGAATTCTCCTCCCTCAATTTTAAAAGAAACGTCTTCTAGGACCTTTTCTTTTCCGTACTTTTTATTTACTTTGTCTACAATTATCATGGACTTAAGTTTACCTGTTGAAATTAAGAAAGTAAAATTTTAGCGATGGTATTTTTCGTGTATTTCTCGGAGCTTTTTATCTGTGAGGTGGGTGTAAATTTGTGTTGTTGTAATTGAACTGTGGCCCAGCATTTCCTGTACGGATCTTATGTCTGCTCCGTTAATGAGAAGTTCTGTGGCATAACTGTGTCGCAATGTGTGTGGCGTAACCTTTTTTATTATTCCAGCTCTAAGTGCATATTTTCTTACAATATTTTCTATACTCACGGTTGAAAGTCTGCGGCTTTCGTCATCTAATACATCTTCTTTTTTTATACTGCGTCCATCGTTTATTATTAAAGGTTTGAAATTATCCCCTCTTATCTTTAAATATTTTCCAATTGACTCTGCTGCATGTTTTGATAGAAAAACAATTCGTGGTTTTTTACCCTTTCCACGGACCATGAACTCGCGTCTTTTGAGATCGACGTTGTCCCGGTCTAGTCGTTGCAGTTCGCTTACACGAAGCCCTGTGGAATATAGAGTTTCTAGTATTGCGGCATCTCTTAGTCCTGATGTTTTAGTTTTGTCTACGGCCTTAAACAAGCGATCCAATTCCTCTCTACTCAAAACCTCTACTGTGCGATCCGGAACTTTTGCGAGCTCAATCTTTTCTGGTGCTAGAGTCTTTATATCATTCTTTGTGAGATATTTTAGAAATGCTCTTAGCGCAATAATATGGTAATTCTGAGTTTTCATACCAAGAGCTTTGCCTCGTTTATTTGTAAGGCGATTTAGGTAGAGTCTGTAGTTTTGAACTTTTTGTAATGTGAGTTTTTTGGGATCAAAAGGTTCAGAAAGAAATTCCTCAAATCTTTTGAGGTAATGCGCATAATTTTCAATAGTCTTTGGGGATTTGTTTTTTGCAATCTCCAAGTATTCTAAGAAATTATCTATGTTTTTATTCATTGATAAGGTCTCTAAGTTTTGAGAAGAAGTTATCTAAGATAGTAATTTTGTCTTCGTCCTCTACCCCTTCGTAAGCCTTGTCTTCAATCTCATCAAGAGAAATATTGAACTCGTCTAATTCGGTTTCGTACTCTTCTCCATTTTCACGCTTATTAATAATACTGTTTGCAAGTTTTACCAGATTTGAAAGTATTTCTTGCAGTTCTTTTCGAAGTTCGCTGTATACAGGATTCAAAACATGAAATACCTGTTGAGCTACTGGAGAAAGGTTAGATTGATTATCCATAGTTTTGTTTTAAATTCGAGAATATTGTATCATTAAGGTCCACTAACTTCAATGTATGCTTTTACGAGACGAACTAGAAGAAAAGGAGAAAAATAATTTGGCCTCTTATGCTGTAAAAAGCGCTTACAGCACTGGTAGAAAGCGTGATGAAAAAAAATCTTTTTCCCGTCTTTGCTTTCAAAAAGATAAGGACAGAGTAATACATTGTAAGGCCTTTAGAAGGCTAGATGAAAAAACACAGGTTTTTATGGCTGGCAGTGGTGATCATTATCGTACACGTTTAACTCATACCTTAGAGGTTTCGCATATAGCACGAGATTTGGCGCGGCGTCTTGGCGTTAATGAAGATTTGTGTGAAGTGATTGCCCTTGCTCATGATCTTGGCCATCCTCCTTTTGGACATGGTGGCGAAGAGGCTTTGAACGAAATGATGCAGGAATATGGCGGGCATTTTGAGCATAATGAGCAGAGTCGCAGGATTGTTGATGTTTTGGAAAAAAGTTATCCCGATTTTGATGGACTCAACCTAACTCATGAAGTTTTGGATGGACTAATAAAGCACCAAACCGCTTTTGACCAAGCAGGTAAAAAGTTTGAAAAGGCTTCTCATCTTGAAGCTCAGGTGGTTAATATTGCAGATGAAATTGCATATACAAATCATGATATGGATGATGGTTTGAGATCCGGTTTTATAAGTGTTAAAGAACTTGAGCAGTTTGATATTTGGAAAAGGGCTGAAAAGGCTGTGAAAGATGAGTATGGAAGCGACATGGATGATGATGTTTTTATTTCAAGGGTTATTAGTACTATTATTTCCCTTATGATTTTAGATTTATGTGAGCAGACAGATAAGAATTTAAAGAGGCATGGAATAGTGAATACAGATGATGTTAAAAACTTTGAAGGCTCTTTGGCATGCTTTAGTGATGAGATGAGAACTGAGATTGTTGAACTTAGACACTTTCTTTATCACAATTTTTATATGAATCCCGGCATCAGTAAGTTTGTGGAGAAGGGTCAGGACATGATTCAATCTCTGTTTAAGTTTTATATTAAAAATCCCGAAAGCTTTCCGCGTGCAAAATTTATAAGAGAAGACGAAGGCCTTGAAATTGCTGTGAAAGATTATATTGCAGGTATGACAGATGGCTTCTTGACTAGCGAATATGAAAAGCATATATTATAATTCCTTTGTAACAAGCTATTTATGCTCTGTCCAAAATGTCAAAATAGAGATACCAAAGTTTTAGACTCTCGTGAAACCGATGGTAATAAAGCCGTTCGCAGAAGGCGTGAATGCGAATCTTGTGAAAATAGGTTCACCACTTTTGAAAGAGTGGATACTAATAAATTTTTGGTTGTTAAGCGCGATGGCGTGCGTGAAAATTATTATAGAGAAAAATTGGAAAAGGGAATTTGGCTGGCTTGTCAAAAAAGAAAAGTTACAGAGGAACAGGTTAGTAGCCTGCTCAATGAGCTTGAAGAAAAATGGTCTTCTGTTGGGAAAGAGGTTAGTAGTAAAGTCATTGGTGATGACGTAATGGCTGCACTTAGAGATCTTGATGAAGTTGCATATATAAGGTTTGTTTCTGTGTGTAGGCAGTTTAAAGATCTTGATTCATTCAAAAAAGAATTGGAGAATCTTTCTAATTAGTTCTGGCCTTGTGGGCTTGCGCGGTTTGTTTTTTTATGTTATAATAATATATAAAATAAAAACTAAACCTACATTCTATGTTATCAAAACGCTTACTATATACGTTCCTCGGTGCTTTTCTTGTTAGCACTTTTGTTATGAATAGTGCTTTTGCTGATAGCAAATTACTTAGGGTGTCTGTTCTTAATCATGATGATTTTGATGCCTTGCATGTTTCGGTTGCAGGTCAGCAGATTGTGAATGAAATAAATGAAAACTGTGGATTTGATTACCCAGAGGAGCAAGTCCATAGCTCTCAGCTTGTTTCTGTTCGTAGAAAACTGATGGTGGATGAAGGTGAAGTTTTTAGAGTTAAAACCTTCCTATTGAATACTGGTAACATGCCTTGGTTTTCAAAAAGAAGTTCATGTAATGGGCCTAAAATGTCACTTGGTACAGATTTGTTAAGAGATAGAACTAGTGATCTCTATGATGAAGGCTTAGAGGGTTGGGATGGTGCTAATAGACTTTTGATGGACCAGCTAAGAGTTGATCCAGGCGAAGTGGCATCTTTTACTTTTTATGCTCAAGCCCCAAATAGGGATGATATTTTGAAAGAGTACTTCACACCTGTTCTGGAAGGAATTCAGTGGCTTGATGCTTCAACATTTAGTGTTGAGGTTATTAGTGGTGATACTGATGACAGTCCACTAGATGTTCGTAGAAAAATTTCTTATAAAAATTTGAGTGGTTCTGTGAATGAAGTTAATTTAGAGGGGCAAAGAGAGATTTTTGTAGACCTTGGAAAGCAACAATTATATGCAACGATTGATGGAAAAATTATACGTCAATTTACTGTAAGTTCTGGCGCCTACGATACTCCAACTCCTGTTGGGGAATATAAAATTTCTTTGAAACAGAGAGTAAGGGTTGGCTCAAAGGCTCCTCATTATATTATGCCAAACTTTATGTGGTTTAGATCTGGTGGATATGGATTTCACTCTCTTCCAAGTCTTAGAACTGATGGAGGTAAGTTTTGGACAGAGGCCCAAAGTCATATTGGTAGACCTGTGAGTCATGGTTGTGTTAGAATGCTACCGGATGATTCAGACTTCCTATTCGACTTTACAACCATAGATACAACTAGAGTTTCGGTTAAGAAAAATCAAGATTCAGTGGTAGCTGGATTAGAAAGAATTTAGAAATATGCTAGAAAAACAAATAAAAGCCAGCTTAGCTTTAGATAAAAAAACAAAAGTAAAACTACTTGATTTGCTTGAGTCTGGAAAAGTTTCTGACTATGGTAAGTGGATGCTAGAAGAACTAATAACTCAATTAGATAAGGATTTTAAAAAGAACTTAACTGAAAATATTTCCCCGGAATCTTATGAGGAATTTTTATCTTATTCAAAAAAGGTTCTTAAAAAAATTAGTGAGGAGTCTGAGGCTTCAGAGCAATCAGAATCAAAAGAAAAACTAAAAAATCTAGACGATATCCTAACAAACCTATAATGGCAGAAAATGCCCCAAATAATTGGAGAACAGATGCTTTACAGCAGCAAATAGATAGTAAGGATGGTAAGGTGGATAATTTTGTTATAAATAATCATCTAACTGATCTTTTTATTGCAAGGGTGGATAAAATCCAAGATAAACTTGCCAAGGCAAAGCTATCTGAGGCAAAAAAGAGGATGATAGAGAATGACTTATGGGAAAAATTAGAAGGATTTAATAGTATTTATTTTTATGATAACGGAGATTATGTTATGGGCTTTACAAGCTTTTTGGATAATGCGGATAACATATTAGATGGTGGAAAAGCTGAATCAGATAATGCCTCACATGAACTACCTTTCACTAAGGAGCAGTCAGAAAAATGGAGTAAAATGACAGGCAAATACTTGAAAGCAGCCTTATTTCATTCTTTTAAGATGTTTGTTCCAAAAAGGAATAGAGTTGAGCGTAGGAAAAGGGTAAATGAACATCTTTTAGTGGGTTTAAAATATCCAGAAGACTCTAAGGATATAAGAAAGGTTTTTGAAAACTTAGTAGCACGTTGGGATGTAGATCCTTCTCCAGAGATGGTTGAAGAGAAAGTGAGCTTGGGAAAGTGGAAGGGGGAAGAGATATGGGAGGAACAGCTACGATTTCCAAATGATAAGGAAGTGGAAAAATACATGGAAACAACATATAAACTTCAAACAAAAGAGATGCCACCTCGTATCTACCTTGGAGATGCACATCCATTTCACTTGGCATTTATTGCAAGATCAATGGGGGTACCTCTAAATTTTAAATTTAAAGTAAGCCCTGTAGATAAAGGGGCGGGAGTAAGGCTTGCAAAGGCTGGTGAAACAACTCATTCAGAAATGACTCTTGGTGAGCTAATTGCATATGAAAAGCAACATATGTTTGTCGGAATGAGCAGTACAAGAGATAAAGAGGCAAAGCATCATGATGCGGAATGGCTTTTGATGCTCCTTAATTTTGAAGGGGTGAAAGATAAAAAAACTGTAGTAGGTAAAAACCTTTTAGGTAAAACTATTACTTATGGGGATGTGGTTAATTGTGTTGAGGAGGAGGTTAAGGATGTTAAGAAGCCGTATGGTTTTGAGTTTAATTCAGCATGGAGCTTAGGAGGCGATAAATTAAATTCGAAAGGTGATGAGTTTAAGGCTATTAATAAAAAGGCGCCACGTGAATTTTATAATTCTCATATGACTTGTAATGGAGTACATGCTGCAGATGCCCTATTGAATTCCGGCACACTTTCAAAATCTGATACAAGGAAATATGTAGATATGGCTTTTGCTCGTATTTATAAGCCTTTCCTAAAAGCTGCTGTAGATACTCTGAACTTTAATGATAGTAAGAAATGGATTACAAAATATTTTCACAGGAAGATAGACATGTTTGGACATGCATTGGAGTTTTATTTGCACCATAAAAAAAGTCTTAGGCCAGAACAGCTACGTTTTTTCCAACATATGCTTAAAGATCTGCCAAAATTTATGGCAGAACTTGACGATGCCATAAAGAATAAAAAGGTATACATGAGTTTAGGGGCACCTCTCTCACATCTTCATGAGGTAATAGGAGAGTTGTAGTTTGTGGCACGGTGAAGATTAGCCTTTCCTAGATTTCCTGTACATTTGGTCGTAATAATTTGTTTTTGTGTCTAGGATAAGCTTCCATTTTTGTGGATCTTGGCTTTGGTTTGTAATTAGGCCGTTGTGGGCGTATTCGTGGTGGGTTTTGCAGAGTGGGGTGATTGTTTTGTGGTTTCTTGAATGGGCGAATGGTGTTGTGTGATGCAGATGTTCGTAGGGTTTTGAGCAGTTTGGGTAAGCACATTTGCCGTTTGTTTTGGAGATTGCTTCTCTTTTTTGTTGTGCCGGAATATAACGAGTTTCGGCTCCCGCCTGGGGCTCTCGCGCGGTTCTTTCCCGAGGGATTTCGTGCCTATCCCCGGGGATATCCTTGCCAAGTTTTGAGAATTGTTGAAGAATAATTTTTAGGGTCTCTTCATCATCTTCTATGCCTAATTCTCTCTTTATCTTCCCAAGCAAAAACTGCATTTCAGAATCGAGATCTATACTCATCTTCTTCACCGCATTCCCCCTCAATTCTTTAGAAAGTTCTTGCAAAGCGGGCTTACTCATATTTCTCACTTTATCTGCTAAGGCTTCATCATTTTCTTTAGTAGCGAGTGTCGCAAAAAGCGCGACTTTGTGGATGCCTTCTGTTTTTATGGCCTCTTTTAGCTTTGGGGCATCTGTGAGCTTTTCCTCGACCCACAGCGCTTTTTGCACAACGCTATAAGAAAGCCCTCCAAATTTTCCGGCATATTCATAAATGGAAGCACAACCATGTTCCCTATAAATTTCCCTTTTATCTATCTCCGGCAGCATTGCCACCAACTCATTTATTATGGCGCGATGCTCGCGCCCCAATTCCCTAAACCTGTGATGTATTTCCTTATTTGTCATAATTTTAAGGTTAAAAAGCACCCTAAATACTAGCAAATTCCCAGCACAAAAACCAGCCAAAAACCGCAGCAGAAAGCCAAAATAACATATTTTTAAAATCCAAAAAGATATTAACGTTGGGAATGGCCCACAGGAAATCCTAGAAGCCCTCGGACGCGCACGTTCCGCGAGCCACCCAAACTTTCAAACAAAATTTTCGCAATCTCCCTTCACACAAAACCCAAACACCCACCACAAAACCACCAAAAATCGTCAAGTCGAACTTTTTCCCCAGGGAAAACTCACAACCAAATCCCATCCCCGGGGATGAAAATCGCAACACAGCACCAGCACCAAAACGCCCGCCATCCCCGGGGATATCCTCGCCACTACCCCAAAATCATTGCATAATCTCGCATTCCACTACACAGCACAGCCACCAAAAACCCTAAGCAACACAAGATAGCTTCTCTCTTTATCAACAGAATTTTTTGATGTATACTCAGGCTCCTATGAGCAAGATATTAGACAATCTCAACGATAAACAGTTAGAAGCGGTTACTCATTTTAATGGCCCACTTTTGGTTATTGCTGGTGCTGGATCAGGAAAAACTAGGGCGCTTACACATAGAATTGCTTACCTAATAGAGGAGCGAGGTGTTAGTCCTTGGAATATTTTGGCGGTTACTTTTACGAATAAGGCGGCGAATGAAATGAAAAAGAGGCTTTCAAAACTTTTGTCGAGGCAAGATGAGATGGCCGTTTTAGAGGGTTTTGGAGATATCTTGGCTATTGCTGAAGTTGAAAAAATTACTGATCAAAATCTGCCAACCTGTGGGACCTTTCACTCAATTTGTGTGAGGATTTTAAGAAAGCACATTCAATATCTGGATTACGAAACGTCCTTTGCAATTTATGATACCGCTGATCAACAAGTTCTTGTGAAACGTATTATGAAAGATATGCTTATTGATCCAAAAAAGATAAATCCTAAAGCGGTTTTGGCACATATTTCAAATGCTAAAAACCAATTGATTGGTCATAAAGATTATGCCCAATTTGCCAATGATTATTTTAATGAAAAAGTGGCGGAGATTTATCCTCGTTATCAAAATGCACTTAAAAAAAGTAATGCTTTGGATTTCGATGACATCATTATGCAAACTGTACTGCTCTTCCAAAAGTTCCCAGATATTTTGGAACTTTATCATGAGAAATTTAAGTATATCTCAGTGGACGAGTATCAGGATACAAACCATGCACAATATACTTTGATAAAACTTTTATCTTCTAAGTATAAAAATATTTGTGTGATTGGTGATACAGATCAAAGTATATACAGCTGGCGTGGAGCTACTATTAAAAATATTTTAGATTTTGAAAAAGATTATCAGGATTGTAAGGTTGTTGTTTTGGACGAGAACTATCGATCAACTCAGGTTATTCTGGATGCTGCAAATTCTATCATTGAAAAAAATTCTAATAGAAAAGAAAAGAATTTGTGGACTCAAAAAGAGGGCGGTGAAAAACTTATGGAATGGTCTGCTGATAATGAAAGGCATGAGGCTCAGTTGGTTGCGCAGGAGGTAGAGAATAGTTTACTTGGTAGCGAATGCCCTATTTATAATAATTTTGTGGTTCTTTATAGAACCAATGCTCAGTCTCGTGTGATGGAGGAAGTGCTTTTGAGACATGGCATCCCCTATAGAATTGTTGGAGGAATTAGGTTTTATGAGCGTAAAGAAGTTAAGGATATTTTGGCTTATTTGCGGCTGATACAAAACCCTTCTGATGTTGTAAGTTTTCTTAGAATTATAAATGTGCCGAGTAGAAAAATTGGTGCTAAAACTTTAGAGCTTCTACAGAATTTTGCTATTAGAAATAATATTTCTCTTTTTAATGCGATGCTGCTTGTTAATGAAAACAAGGAAATGTCTGGTTCAAAGGCTGAGCAAATCAATGGTTTTGTGAAACTTATTAAGGATTTACAGTCTATGAATTCTGAATTCACTGCTTCCGGAATGATCAAGCAGGTTTTAGAAAAGACAGGCTACAAAAAAATGCTTAATGATGGAAGTGTAGAAGGTGAAGCTAGGTTGGAAAATGTACGTGAGCTTATCTCCGTTGCTAAAAAATATGATGAACTTGAACCTGGAATGTCTCTAAGTATTTTCCTAGAAGAGGTTAGTTTGATCTCAGATTTAGACAGTATGGATGAAACTGACAATGCTGTAACTTTGATGACAGTACATGCTGCCAAAGGCTTGGAATTTCCTTATGTATTTTTGATTGGCTTGGAAGAAGGTGTTTTTCCACACAGTAGAAGCCTACTTAATAGAGAGGAACTTGAGGAAGAAAGGAGGTTATTATACGTAGCAATGACTCGTGCAATGGATAAGCTTTTCCTTCTGCATGCCCGTAGTAGAACTTTATATGGTGAATCTCGTAGCAATGCGCCGTCACAATTTTTGGCAGATTTGAGCGATGACCATGTTGAAAGAAATTTTGGAAAGAATTCTACACGCAGCCATGTTTCGGTTGCTGAAATGGATAAAATGCCTATCCCTATTGAGCTTGGTAGTGGAGTAGAGACTGATTTGGGTGTTGGCGATAGAGTTGTGCATAATGCTTTTGGAGCTGGAATCGTTATAAATATTACTGGGGGTGTTATTACCATAGCCTTTGAAGATAGTAGAGTTGGGGTTAAAAAACTTGCTCTTTCCGTTGCTCCATTGAAACGAATTTCTTAGACATTTATTTTTTAAATCTGTATACTCTCCTCCGTATGATTGAAGAAAGACCTCATAGAATTATTCCACTCATTGTAATTGCAGGCTTAAGCTTTGTTTTCGGCTGGCAGGCAACTTCTTTTGGATTTATTGAACCTGCAAAACTTTTTGTATCAGAAGAATCTCAGGATACTCGCTTTGATGAAAATGTTGAGGACAGTGTTGATATGGATCTTTTTTGGTTGATATGGAAAGAGTTAGATAAAAAATATGTAAATGCTGATGCTACTGATGACGTGGCAAAAGTTTATGGAGCTGTAAAAGGTTTGGTTGGATCTTATGATGATCCATATACTGCTTTTATGACTCCGGATGAAAGTGAAAGCTTCAATGCTAGCCTTGATGGAAAGCTTGAGGGTATTGGAGCAGAGCTAACTATTGAAGAAAAAATGCTAACAATCGTTTCCCCTCTCAGAGATTCTCCAGCGGAAAAGGCTGGGCTTTTACCTGGTGATATTATTTATAAAATTGAAGGTGAACTTGCTAGTGATATGTCTATGTTTGATGCGATCATGGCAATACGTGGTGAGAAAGGAACAACTGTTACGCTAACTATTTTGCGTGAAGGTATTGATGACCCTTTTGACGTTTCGATTGTTCGTGCGAGTATTAATATTGATAGTGTTACCTCTGAAGATTTGGATGGAGATATTAAATACTTAAGTGTTAATCAGTTTAATAATAAAACAAATGAGCAATTTGGTGCTACAATTTCCAGCATGCTTCTGGATGAGCCTAAAGGTTTAATTATAGATTTGAGATATAACAGTGGTGGCTATCTAGATGTGGCGGTTGATATGCTTTCTTATATTTTAGAAAAAGATAAGGATGCTGTGATTATCAAAGAAAGAGGCAAAGAAGATAGCGTACTTAAAACTAATGGAAATCCTAAATTATTGGAGGTTCCTATTGTTGTTTTGATTAATAGTGGAAGTGCATCTGCTTCTGAGATTGTTGCTGGTGGAATTCAGGATCACAAGCGTGGAGTAATAATGGGAACTCAATCCTTTGGTAAAGGAAGTGTACAAGAGGTTGAAAGCTTCTCTGATGGCTCTAGCTTACGTTTAACTATTGCTAAGTGGTTTACTCCTAGTGGCAGAACAATAGACCATGTAGGCCTTGTTCCTGATGTTGTAGTAGAAATGAAAGATTCTGATGTAGAGAAAAAGATTGATACTCAGAAGGAGTATGCGGTTGATTATTTAAAAGGGCTTTAAGCTTCTAGCTCTCCCATTACAAGATCTACTTCATTTGCAGTGAAAGGTCGCATTTCTCCTGGAGTAAGCTTAAGTGCTTCTACTCCATCTTGGTCTAGAAATAGAGTTCTATCAAGAACACCCATCCCCACTTGTTCTCTTACCTCCAATGGAGTTTTTACTGCACAGTATACTTTTGAATAGCTACCTTTTTCATCCCTTTCCCTTATTTGGTATGAAGTTACATTAGTACCTTCAAGGTATACGAAAGCTACTGGCCTTTTATAAACAAATGGTTTTAATGGTAATTCTGTTTCTGCATCAAAGCCTGCGTCTAAAAAATCACTTGCTGCATCGTGGTCGTTATCACCACCTGCGTTATCATCATCTATGTCTAGTCCTGGGAAATCTTCTCCGTACATAATTGTATATGTTAAATGTTTAGAAGCGGACTTTAGTAGTTTTTACCGCTTTTGTCAAATTTTTATTTTTTTGGATGCTTTTATGCGGCTGGTGTGGCGACAGCTAAAGCAATGTAACTTCTATTTCGTGATCTAAAGTGCCCAAATATTTTTGGAACATTTCTTTAGTTAGCTCTATGGTAGCAGTATTGTCATTTGGATGAAAACTCACGATAGCTGCGTCAAAAATTTCCCTATCTATTAAAACTTTTATTGTCCCTTCTTCGTTATTAATAAGCCCGAAAGGTGAAACTGAGCCAGGTTTTAAATTTAATTTTTCCATTAGTCTTTCTGGACTAGCAAAGGAAATCTTTTGAGTGCTCAAGGTTCCTGCAAGTTGTTTTAAATCGGCTCTTTTTGTTGCAGGTAAAATAACAAGATAATAATTTTCTCCTTTTTTGTCTCTAATAAATAGGTTCTTGCTTGGAACTCCAGGTATGTGTTTGCAATGTATATCGGAATCCTCGCAAGTGAAAACCGCAGGGTGGGTATGTAATGTGTGCTCCACTCCATTATCCCTTAAATATTTTATTACTTCATCCATTTTTTGTGGCGGAGAGGGGGGGGTTTGAACCCCCGCGCCAGCATACACCGACCTACAGGATTAGCAATCCCGCCCCTTCAGCCACTTGGGTACCTCTCCACGTTATTTTGCGTAAGTAAATATAGGGAAAGTTTATGGCAAAGTCTAGGTTTTTTGGTATAATGATTCTGATGAAAAAGTTATTAGTTTTAATATCAGTTTTGGCACTTAGTGGATGTGCAGGATCAGCTCCGATTGACTCTGTATCTATAGATGTTTCTCAAATATTAATAGTTGGGGATAGCGTTTCTTTTGATTTTCTCTTAAGTCGTAATGATTTGGGTTTAAAAACTCCACAACCCGAAGAAGGTGATGTTATATATAAAGAAGATTTGCCTGAAGGTTTGCAGGTAAATGGTATGAGTCTTGATGGTGATTTTCTTGCATGCAATGATGGCTTTGCCCCTTACAGATGTGATTCTAGTGAAATAAAAAATGATTTTGATTTACTTGTAAGCTTTGCTGACGGCCATGAAAGTAAGCTTGTGGTTCATTTGAATTTGCCTGATGGCTTATACCAACCAGAGATCACCGAGCCTCTAGAAAAACCTAAGAAGGGCGATAGTTTGGCTCTTAAATTTAACGATGTTGGTGCTGATAAATATGAAGTTTCTGTGAATCTTTGTGAGGAATATAGCAACAATGGAATCAATCCTTGTTTGGAAGGAGTTGAATATGTTTTGAATAGAGATGAAACTGGAGTTCTTGTATTAGATGGTAATGCTTACATGCCTCGCTTGAGCGTAGAAGATGGCGTTGTTACGCTTGAATCAGACTATCCCCTACATTATGGCGTTGGCTTGGAATATAGAGTTCAGGCCTTAAAAATTGGAGAGCTTAATGGAATGCCTTCATATTTGGAAAGTGAGTCTAGTTTGAGTTTTGAGTAAGGAGAGACAGGGATTCACCGCGCCGGGCTTTATAAGCCCTCCCGGCATACCCCAAGGGCACTTCCTTGAGCAGCCATCTTTACAAGATGGGCTCTACGGGGTGTAAACTTCGAATCGCTGAATCCGCCACAAAGAAAGAAGAGCTTATTTTTGGTAGTGGTTTCAATAGGGTTTTATTCAACTTTCATATAAATCTGCTTTCGCTGACCGCGGCAGATTGATATAAAGTTGCCCTTCACCTCCGGGCACGCTGAATTCGCGTGCCTCTTCGTCTACGGAACATAAAACTCGCTATTTTCTGGCGGAGAGACAGGGATGGTTTTTTGTTGCACAAAAAACGGCAACCATCGCTCGCTCGCAAATATAAAAGCTGGCTTTTCTGCTTGTCTCGCTCGCTCGATTGCGCGAACCTTCGGTTCTTCATTCCCTGTCTCGAAATTAAAAAAATAACCACAACCTTAGTTGTGATATTTTTTTAATGGCGGAGAGACAGGGATTCGAACCCTGGGTAGGTTGCCCTACAATAGTTTTCAAGACTATCGCCATCGACCACTCGGCCATCTCTCCATAATTTGTAAGCTCAATTAATATATGGAAAACGTAAACTAAAGTCTAGGGGATTTCTGATAAGGTGTTTTGCTGCGCAAAACGTTTACTTGTGGCCGGCGTAGAGGCCGGCCGGAAAAATGCGCTTCGCGATTTTTCTTACATTTCTTCTACAACTTCAACACCAAGTAGAGATAAACCGTTCTTGAGTATTTGACTAGTCGCTTCTACAATCTTGATCCTGTTTTCCTGCTTTTCTTTTGAGTCTGCACGTAAAACCGAAACTCCGTTATAAAAAGAATTAAAGCGTTGGGCTAATTCATAAAGATAATTTGAAAGAATGTTTGGCTTGTATTCCTGTGCTGCGAGGTTTAGCTGTTCTGCATATTTTGGCAAAAAGCTTGTAAGTAATCTTTCCTTTTCTTCTGCTCCTTGTGGATCTTCCATTGATTCGTTTTCTACATCTGCTTTTCTTAAAATGCTTTTGGCGCGTGCGTAGGAATATTGAAGATATGGCGAGCTGTTTCCGTCTAAGGAGAGCATTCTGTCCCAGTCGAATGTGATGTCGGTTGTGCGATTTTGGGATAAAATATTATATTTTACAGCACCAATTCCGAGTACCCTTGCCACTTCTTCTTTGTCCTTTAAGTCTGGATTTTTTTCTTCAATTATTTTTTTTGCTCTAATTACAGCTTCTTCTAGCACTTCATCTAAGAGTATAACGTTTCCTTTTCTTGTACTCGCCTTGCCATCTTTGAGGTGCATGCGTCCAAACCAAACGTGAACACACTGCGTGTTGAACCATGGGAACCTACTAGCTACATCAAATAGCTGTTTGAAATATAGAGTTTGGGCAATATCTACTACGTATATAATTTTTTCTGGCTTAAAAGTGTCTATACGGTATTTGATGGTCGCGAGGTCTCTGGTTGAGTACAGCGTTGCTCCATCCTTCTTCTGAACAACTAGTGGTGACATATTTTCGTCCTCAAACTCTGCTATGTATGCCCCTTCCTCACCTTCCTTTAGGATTTTCTTTGATTTACCTTCCTCAAGAATTGCGGACATTTTGTCTTCATAAAAGCTTTCCCCCTGAGTATAATCAAAGTGAATTCCGCCAAGATTATCGTATGTTCCTTGTATTTCTTTTAAACTTTCATCAACAAACCATTTCCATAATTCACGATTTTCTTTATCTCCTTCTTCAAATTTTTTGAATTCTAGTCGTCCTGCATCCTCTAATTCTGGGGATTTTTCTACCTCTTCATGGAATTTAACGTATAGCTTTAGTAATTCTTGTATTGGATCTTTTTCTACAATGGATTTTTCGCCCCATGTTTTGTATGCGTAAATTAATTTGCCGAATTGAGTACCCCAGTCCCCTATGTGGTTTATGCTTTCTGCGTCATATCCGAGTTTTTTGTATATATCGTATAAGGATTGACCAATTATTGTTGATAGTAAATGGTGTACCCCAAGCGGTTTTGCGATATTTGGGGCACTGTACTCTAATAAAACCTTTCTTTTGTTTGCTTTGAAGTTTGGGTAATCAGATTTTTCTTTTAATACCTTCTCAAGCTCATCTTTCTGTGCCTTTTCTGATAAGAAAATGTTTATGAAACCTGGCCCTGCAATCTCTGTTTTGCCAATTATTTCGTTGGGCGGAATTTCAGCTACTATTTCTTCTGCAATTTCTCTTGGCGGCTTATTGAGTTGCTTTGAAAGAACCAACGCAATATTGCATGCGTAATCTCCGTGGGATGGGTCGGATGGATATTCAATTTTAACTTCTTTGCCGGAAGCTTTTTCTAATAGTTTTTGGATTTCTTCCTTCATGACTGATGCCTTTCTAAATAATATGCCTTTTCTTGATTTGTAACTTTTGAATCGTCAGCACTTGGGCGCCCTTCCACCCCAATTTCTATAGCTGGACTGTCTTTTGTCATTATATATGGCTCAATTTGGCCACCTAGATATTTAATAATAGCATTTTGCATTTCCCTTAGGATTCCGCCAAATTTATCCATGTGCATATCGCTGAGGTCCTCAATAATTATCGCTGCATTTACAGTTTTTTCTGTTAATTTTGTACGCTCGCATTCTTTGTAGTTCCAATATCTGCATGTGATTCCACCATCATCCAGGTATGCCACTTCTCCTTCCCTAGCCTCTTTTACGTCTATTGAGCCAAGTGGTCTAAATGCTTCACCACCTTTTGTATATGTAAGACGTAGGTTTCCACATAGCCAATCTAAATTTTCTGCACCTACAGGTAGGCCGTATTTGAGTGAAAAATAATTATATATATCAACTAATGCATTAACGTGTGGAATTTCTTTTCCTTGAGATACTCTTTTTAATAGTGATTTTATTGATGGAGAATACTTTTTTGGGTTTATTCCAAAATTTACATAGGCCTCGTTCCAGCACTTTATTGCGTCTAGCGAGTCTAAATCTGTATCACTATATTCACGTGTTTTCTGTGCGCATATTCCTCGTAATAGGCTTTCTACTGAGGAATTTCGACGAGAATTGTCGAACCCTTTTACTAAAACAACTCCAACCTTTAGATTGGGGTGCTCTTCAAACAGTTTTGGTTCTATATAGAATTTCATAGCTGTATTCTATATAAAAAATATGATAGACTCAAGGAAGGTTTAAATTATTAAATGTATTCGGAATTACTCACACTGTTGGGGATGGTACTGCTTTCTGGAGTTTTCTCTGGAAGTGAGACCGCACTTGTTTCTATCTCAAATTCCAAGGTGGATGATCTGGTGAGCCAAAAGGTCAGAAATAGCGGCATTTTGCGTAAGTTAAAAAGTGATCCACATAAGCTTTTGATCACTATTTTAATAGGAAATAATATTGTGAATATTGGTTCCAGTGCTTATGCGGCCGTGCTTTTTGCTGATATTTTTGGATCTAGTGGGGTTGGAATTGCTACTGGTGTAATGACGTTTTTGATCCTTGTTTTTGGTGAAATCACTCCAAAATCTTTTTCTCATCAACATGCAGTAGGCGTTTCGCTTCTGATGGCGCGTCCTATATATATATTGCAGCTTATACTTTTTCCTATTGTGTGGTTTTTTGATAAAATTGTTGATCTTGTTAACCTAATTTTTGGCTCTAAGAATCGCAGTACTGTGACTGAGGGGGAAATTGTAGCTATGCTTAAAATTGGAGCACAGGAGGGAGCAATTGAGAAGCAGGAAAGAGAGCTTATAGAGAACGTTCTTGAGTTTAATGATATTGAGGTTGAAGAGGTTATGACTCCACGCGTAACTATCGAGGGGCTTGATTTTAATACTACTGTGGGCGAGGCGGTTAAATTTTTCATAGAGCATTCTCACTCTAGAATCCCTGTTTTTGAGGGAGATTTGGATAACATCGTTGGTATTCTTTCATTAAAGGAGGTTTTAAGGTTTTATGATGAAAAATCACCACGTGCGAAGCTAAAAAACTTAGATTTAGCCCCACCCATTGAAGTGCCTTTTTCAAAAAAGATTAATAAATTATTTAGAGAATTTCAGCGTAAACATCAGCATATAGCTATAGTAATAGATGAATATGGTGGCACAGCTGGGCTTGTTACTATGGAAGATTTGTTGGAGGAAATAGTTGGTGATATATCTGATGAGTTTGATCATCATGATAATCCTATGGAGATAGTAAATAAGAAAAGCATTATTGTTGGTGGTCAAACTTTGATCGAGGATATTAATGATCACTTCAAAACAAAGATTGGCCATGAAGAAAGAGAATCTGTGAACTCAATGATTTTGGACCATTTACATAGGTTTCCGCGTGAAGGCGAGGTAATTAAGCTTCAGAGGGCTGTTATTACAGTGATTGAAATGAATAAGAACACTATTGAAAAGGTGAAAATTACAAAAAGAGCTTTAAGTAAGCGTAAATAGAGTTTTTATTTTAGGGGTATTGCAATTGTTTCGTTTTTTTGCTATAATTGTATGAAAACTTTATTTAACAAAAACAAAAAATGAAAAAGACAGCATCATTTTTGACAGCAATGGCTCTCATGCTATCGGTGTCATCAACGGCCTTCGCGGCTGATACCACTCAACCGAGTGATGTAGAAAATTTAGCAGGTACTGCTATGGATAAATCTGTAAGCCTTAACTGGGATGCAGCAACTGATGACACTGGGATAGATGGATATCAGGTTCATTACGGCACAAAAGCTGTGACCCAACCCGGACAAAATTATGATTTTGTCCTAGACGTTGGGAAGGTTCTTACATATAAAGTGGAGGAACTTCTTAATGATAAGCCTTATTACTTCTCTGTTGTTGCCTACGATGCTGCGGACAATGAAAGTGGACAATGGGCAAAAGAACTTACTTTAACACCAACATCTACTGCTGGAAAAGATAAAGAGTCTCCAACTGTTTCTAAAACTGAAGCTGTTAATATGGAAGAAGTAAAAGTTACTTTCTCTGAGGCTGTTGTACTTCCTACCGAAGATCCTGAAGAAGCATTTACTATTGAAGATGATAAAACTTTTGAACTTTTATCCGTACTAGATGCTGAAATTGACAAAGAAGACACCACTGGGAAAACTGTTTTACTTACAACTAAAAAACAAACTGCTGCTGCAAAATACACTTTGACGGCCGGTATTGATGTTGAAGATAAGGCTGGTAATCCTATTGTAAGCGGAACATCTGATACTGGATCTTTTACTGCCAGTGATAAAGAAAAAAATGCTGATACAGAGGGGCCACAAGTAGTGGATGTAAGCATTACTGATAAAGAACATATTGTCGTAAACTTTAATGAGTCTGTAGTTTTGGGTATTGATCCTGCTGCAAACTTCAGCGTTTCTGAGAAAGCTGATGCAACAAAAACTAAAGCTGTTACAGAGGTTGCTCTTGGAAAAAATAAGGCTGGTTTGGATAAGGCAGCAGTGTCTTTGAAAATTACAGGTCTTGCCGAAGGTACTACTTATGTAGTTACTGCTGTTGATGTTAAGGATGAGTCAGGAAATGTAGTTGCCGCTTCAAAAAGTAGTGCAGAGTTTTCTTTAGCTGCAAGTGGTGGTGGTGCTGCTGATACTGCTGCTCCAAAAGATGTTTCTAATTTTGTTGCCAAGGCTGTAGCTAAGGCTCAAAAATTCATGGTAACTCTTAGTTGGAATAACCCATCAGAAAATATTGATGACGTTAAAAAACAAGTTGTATATATAAGTGAAGACAAAGGTAAAACTTATAATAAGAAATCTGATTTAGAATCACTAGCTGACAAATATGAAGTTGGTGAATATAGTCCAGGTGAATACTGGTTTAAGCTTTCACAAATGGATGCTTCAAACAATGAAAGTGAAGGTGCAATTGCAAAATTAACATTGAGTGAAACTGGTCCTGGAGTTATTGGACTAGCTATTGCCTCACTTGGTTTGAGTAGAAGGTTTGGTAAGAAGAAAAAGAAAGTTTAAAAAATATTTAATAATTAATTAATCATGCTCTGCTATATGTAGGGTATGATTTTTAATTATAGACGTTTTATAGGTTATTTATTGATGATGGCTATATGTGTAGCAGTTTATACTGGGCTTCATTGGCCAGATGGTAGGTTACACGTGTATTTTTTGGATATTGGTCAGGGTGATAGCATTTTTATAAAGACGCCTTCTGGAGAGCAAATACTGATCGATGGTGGCATTGGTGGGGCTGTAATATATGAACTTTCTGATGTGATGCCTTTTTTTGACAGAAGTATCGATGTTGTGGTGGCCACACATCCCGATAAGGATCACATTGGTGGACTTGTGGATGTACTTGGCAGATATGATGTTGAAAAGCTTATGATTACTGGAGTTGTTTCTGATAGTAGTGATTATTTGGAGCTTTTGAGAAGGGCTACAGATTCTGAAGTAATATTTGTTGATGATTCTGAAGATTTTTATTTAGGAGAAGTGTTCTTTGATGTTTTATATCCATTTGATTCTTTGTTTGGTGACAGCTTTGAGAATATGAATGACTCATCGATTGTTATGAAAATGAAGTATAAAGATGTGGATATTTTGCTCACTGGAGATTTGGAAGTGGCTGGAGAAAAGGAGCTTTTGGATGCTGGTGTAGATTTAAGTGCTGATATTTTGAAAGTTGGGCACCATGGAAGCAAGAGCTCATCTAGTTTGGATTTTCTACGTGAGGTAGGCGCTAGAGTTGCGGTAATACAGTGTGGGAAAAATAATCCTTTTGGACATCCTGTAAGCGGGGTGCTAGAAAATTTACAGAGCGCCGGTGTGGGGCAAGTGCTTAGGACCGACCTGGATGGAAGAGTGGAATATGTGTTCTGAGCCTTAAGAAGGGTCAATACGTGTAATATCGGCTCCTAGAGCATTTAACTTTGCTTCAAGGTTTTCATATCCACGATCTATGTATCTTATGTTTAAAACCTCAGTTTCACCTTCTGCTATAAGAGCTGCAATTACCATTGCGGCACCAGCACGAATATCACAACTAGATATAGATATTCCTTTTAGTTTCTTTGGTCCTATTATTAAGGCTTGGTGAGCATTAAGGAATTCTATATGAGCACCCATTTTTTCTAGTTCGAAAAGGTAACTTAGGCGGCCTTCGAAAAGTGTTTCAAACACCTTGCTAACTCCTTTTGCCTGAGTAAGAAGTACTGTGAATGGAGCCTGAAGATCAGTAGCAAAACTTGGATACACAGCTGTTTTAAGATTTGTTACCGGTTTTAGAGTTCCTCTCGAAGGGTGTATGTGTGCAAAATCTTTTCCTAACTCAAAGTTAGCTCCCATTTCTTCCAACTTTTGCCAAAGGCTATCTAGATGATCTGGATTAATGCCATTAATTTTTACATCTCCATTTGTTGCAATAGCAGCAATAGCAAATGTCCCTGCCTCAAGGTAATCCCCCGTTACTGTGTGGGTAATTCCTTTAAGTTTTTTTACACCTATGATTTGAATATTGTTTGTTCCAATTCCTTGTATCTTTGCACCCATCTTTTTTAAGAAGTGACAAAGATCTTGAACGTGTGGTTCGGCGGCGGCGAGGCGTATTTCTGTTTCACCTTCAGCTAGTACCGCCGCCATGATTGCATTTTCGGTTGCGGTAACACTAAGTTCTGGAAGTATTATTTTGTCCCCTTTTAAAGTAGTGGCTTTTATATGTATATATTTTTTTTCTTCTAATACTTTGCAGCCAAGTTTTTTGAGAGCGTAGGTATGTGTATCTACTGATCGCTTACCGAGTACGCAACCTCCTGGGAATGGAATTTTAACCTCACCAATACGAGAAATTAGAGCTCCAATTATTAGTATGGAAGCGCGCATTCTTTCTATTAGCTCTCCCGGTACCGAATTCTTATTTAGCTTTGACGCTGTAATTGTTACTGTGTTTTTTTCAAAAGTTACCTTTGCTCCTAGGCCTTCTATTATCTTTAGCATTGAGTGAACGTCTGCTATATCTGGTACATTTTTTAGTGTTGATGTCTCATTTGTCAAAAGGGCAGCACAAATGATCGGAAGAACTGCGTTTTTTGAACCGCTTATCTTCACTGACCCTTCAAGCTTCTTGCCTCCTTTTACTATAAATTTTGGCATACCGATGCATTATAGTAATTTTTGTAGTAAAATGGAAGGGCATGCAAAGAAATTTATTAGATAGAACCTTCGATTACATAGTATATTTGTGCCTGTTTTTGACGCCTTTGATTTTTGTTCCTTCTTTAAATCTAGTTTTTGCACTTCCAAAAGTAATATTTTTTAGGATTTGCTTGATGCTAATGCTTGGGGTTTTTGCTTTGAAAATTGTTAAAAAACCGAAGCTGGAAATTTTATCTGTATTTTTGAGAAGAGATGTTAAGCGCTTGTTGCTTGGATTTTTGCTGTTTGTAACGTTTGGAGTGGTTGCATCAATGGCGCCAGCTCTAAGTTTTTGGGGTAGTTACTATAGATTGATGGGTGGGCTTATGTATTTCCATCTTTTCCTGTTTTTCCTTTTGCTGGTTCTTAATTTTCATAGTGCTGAGCAGTGGAAAAAGGCAATTCAAATTTTTATAGCTGGTATTACTGTTGTTTTTTTATATGCATTTATACAGCTCTTTGGAATTGATTTTTCTGGACTTGGATTTTTGGAAACCGCTTCGGGCAGAGTTTCTTCCACCTTTGGGCATCCAAGTTATTTGGGAGGATATATAGTTTTGGTTTGGTTTTCTGTTCTTGCATATTATCTCGCCAATAGGAAGTGGTGGCTTCTTTTAGTTTTGGGGATTGGGGTTTTGAGCCTTGTTTTTTCTGGCACTAGGGCGGCATTTGTTGGTTTGTTTTTTGGAATAGGAGTTTTTTCTTTATTGTATGGACTGGCATTTTCTAAAAGAAGAATAGTTATATGGACTTTGGTTTTGCCAATTATTTTGGCAGCTCTTATTTTTGCTGCAAATTATTTTGAAGTAAGTAGATTTAATCTTAAAGAACATTTTGGAACTATAGAGGTAAGAATGATGCTCTGGAAAGGAGCCTTGCAGTTATCCTCTGAGAATCCTATTCTTGGGCATGGTTTTGAGACTTTTGGTCTTGAATTTCAGCGTTATTTTGATCCAAAGCTTCTTCATCTTGAGAGTATTACTGCTCTTCCGGATAGGGCTCATAATTTGATCTTAGATGTACTTGCGACTAATGGACTGTTTGGACTTTTGGTTCTCTTTTATGGGCTGTTTGTAGTATTTGCTATTGGAATTGAAACTATAAAAATTTCTGATGAGGATAATAAATATTATGTTATTGGGGTGCTTAGCGGAATTTCTGGAATTTTTGTAGCTAGTCTTTTTAGCTTTATGGTTGTTGAGCTTGCAATATTCCTAACTTTTCTTTTAGCGTTCCTCGCTTTCTTGAGCTCTAAGAAAACTATTAAGCGAGATCTTCTGTTTATGAAAAATCGTGGCATAAGGATTGCTGTGGCTGCTTTAGTGTTGGTTTTTGTGGTGTTTTCTATAGTGTTTCAAAATATTATGGTTTTTGTTTCCGATTACAAGGCTGGCAATGCTCATACTGTTGAGGACTTGCATGATTCAGTAGTTTATAATCCTAATCAGAGTTATTATTTGTATCTTTTGTCTGCAAAATTGAGAGATGTTGGTAGTTATGATTTGGCACATTATTATGCAGATAGAATAGGATTTTTGAGCGCCGGGAGGGATGGAATTTTTTATATGCTAAAAGGTAAAATCTACACTCAGGAGTGCATGCAGGGAGACAAAGAGGCGTGTAGGCGCGGTGATGTAGCTTTTACTCATGCCTTTGAGAAGATGCCATATTACCCTCCTGTGAGCCTCAATTGGGGTATTTTGTGGTTAGAAAGGGGAGATTGTAATGTTGCGATGGAAAAATTCGACTATTATTTGGATATTTTGCCTGGTTTTTGGAAAAACTACGGAACTACTGAATACGAACTCTTTTATAGGCACAATCCTGGCTTCAATAGAGTGTTTGATTATATGGCTCAATGTTGATTTTTCCCCTCTAATATGCTAAAATAGAGGGAAAATAAAAACAAAAAATGCCATACAGAAAAAAGAAAATATTTTTTTATTTATTAATTGCAGTAGTTCTATTTGCAGTTTCTACTAATGTTCTTTTTGGAGGAAAGGACATAACTTTTATGGAAACTTCTGTCATGTCTTTGTTGAAAAATTATGCCCCTAAACCTGCAGATTTAGTGCTTGAGAAGGCCGTTTTGACCAAGAAGGTTGATCCTCATGAAAACTTTAATTACTACAAATATAAAGCGACTTTGGTTCTTAAAAACAATGGTGGCGATTTGAAAAATGCTCGAGTATTAGTAAAATCTAAAAATGGAGCTGGAAGAGTTATAGAGAATAGTGAAGATGGCTTTTCACTAAAGAGTGGTGAGACATATATAGCAAGAGATCAGGAGTTTATATTTGATGGTGGTTATAACGGAGGAACTGCAAAGTTTGAAATTGATCTAACAGATAAGTTTGATTTTGATTTGGAAAATAACGTATATGAAGCTGAAGTTTTTGATAATAATGCAAAAATTGAAAACATTCATTTGATTGGAGTTACTCCTGATGGAGACTTTGAAATTGATTATGATGCTACTAAATTTCGACTAAGAGAGCATAAGTTTGAACTGTTTTACGGTAATAATTTTGTTGTTGGAGACGATCGTGAATATGCAGAATTTAATGATACGAGTTATGAAGTTTTTAAAAACTCATCTGAGAATCTTGGACTTGGAGTCTTGAGTGAAAGTGTTAGGTCTATAAAATTTGAAAATGTTCCTCTATATTTTTACGTAAAGGCTACTGATCCTGTGAGTGGAAATTTTGCAATTAGTGATGTTGTAAAAATTGATAATGAAGAGTCATTAACAAGAGCTGAGTTTGCTAAGGAATTTATTGATTCAGCTGGAATTCCACTTTCATATGAAGGCTTTAGTAATCTTGATGATGTTGGGGAAGACCAATGGTATAGGCCTTATATACAGACACTTTATAATCTTGGTTTTATTAAAATGGAGACTGAAAAATTTGGTCCTGATGAAATCATGACAAGAAGAGGCGCTATGTACGTAGTAATGGATTACTTTGATGTGGATTTATTTATTCCAAGTGGAGCACCACATTTTTCTGATGTAGCTTTTACTGATCCAATATATGCATATGTAGAAAGCTATTATGGAAGTGATACGGCTGGTTACGGAAAATATTTTGTTCCCGAAGGACCTTTAACTAAAAAGTTTTTAAAACACCTAATTGATGAATATTCAAAAAGTAATTAGAGCTTACTTTATCTTTGTGATGACAATGGTTACTATAGCCGCTATTACGAGCCAGGAAGATGTTTCTAACTATTTAGTTAGTATTTTGCACATTAAATAAGATGGAGTAAGTACTCCTGATTGCCCCTTTTTCCTGTTATGGATGAGGGAATAACTTCTTTTACTTTAATGTTTTGTTCTCCACACCACTCTATGAATTCTTGAAGTGATCTTTCTGCAAGTTCTGGATCCTTTATTACTCCGTCTTTTCCGAGTGCTTCTTTTCCTGCTTCAAACTGTGGCTTAAAAAGTGCAACTATTTCTCCATCTTCCTTGAGGAAGTTTTTTGCGTTTGGGATGGCATGTCTTATTGAAATAAATGATAAATCTATAACTACTAAATCTACTTTTTCTGGTAGATCTTTTAGATCTTTAATGTTTGTTTTCTCGAGATTAATTACTCTTGGGTTTTTGGCAATTTTGGGCGCGAGCTGGGAGTGCCCTACGTCGATAGCGTACACTTTGCTCGCGCCATTTTGAAGTAGGTAGTCGGTGAAGCCGCCAGTGGATGCTCCTATATCGGCAATTGTTTTTTGGGCGGCTGAGATTTTAAATTTCTCGATTGCTCCTTTTAATTTGTAGGCGCCTCGGCTTACATATTGCTCTTCTGTCTTTAGGGTTAGGTGCTCTGTTCTATCAAGTAGTTGGGCTGGTTTTGTGACTTCTTTGCCTTTGTGAAAAACTAGTCCTTGTAGGATTAGCTGCTTTGCCTGTGAGCGTGTTTGAGCAAGTTTTTGTATTACTAGAATTTCGTCAGCACGAATTTTCATTATTCTACTTCGTCAAGATATGCTTTTTCACTGTAGATTGGCTCTGGATCATCTGGCGAGTAAGTTGTTAAAAGATCTTCTCCCGTTTTTGTGCATTTTCTCTGGTAAAGGTGACGCGGATTTCTTAGATCGAATCTATCTTGATGACGTTTGTCTGGGCAGTATTGTGGCAATGGAAGGTTTTGATTTTTGTAAAATTGCAGCTCGAATTCTGTTGTTATAAATTCTTTATTTGTTGCTTTGCATATTAGCGCATCATTTGATTTTGCTGATTCTTCTTCTGAGCGCCAGCGGTATCCTTGTGCCAATGCTTCTTCTTTTGTGAGTGGATAATAGAATTGGGCAATTGTTTCATTGTAGGCGAATGCAGAGAGCTCATATGGGAAGTATTGACCCCACTCCCCTGTTGCTTTCATGTGGACAATTATTTTTTCACGAAGAGTGTAGTATTCTTCTTCTGTATATTGCTTATTTAGAATGCAGTATGATTTGTGTTTTAGCCCTATACACCCGAAAAGGTTGTGGGAGTTTTGGATACAGAGTTTGGAATAGTCTATGTCGTAGCAACTGATCCAAATCTGGTCTGAGAAACGAATGTTCCGGACGCTAGCACCAATTTCATGAGAGTTGTAGCAAAATTCTGCGCCATCCTGTGATCCAAAAACTGTTATGTCATAGCAGTTTTTCATATTACGACAATTGTAAACGTATCTACAATCTTGTGATGAATAAACATCATAACAATCTTTGCAGCGTTGGGTATTGTGTATGTAGTTTCCTGTGGAATCTTCGTTTTGATTCCCTTCTAGGTATTTGTGTGGATATGTTTCTGTGAATTTTGAGAATTTTATTCGCGCTGCTTCTAGTGCTTCTGTTGTGTCTTTTTTTGTGGCTGATATTTTTTTCTCATACTCTTCTTTACTTAGTTTTTCGTTTAGGAAATAGTATTCCTTGTTTCGAAGGTTTACCGATCCAAAGCAGTTTTTGCAGCCAATGCAGTTTTTAAGGAACCAAGAATCTGAACAATTTTGGGAATTTTGAGAATACTTGAGATTGTAAGAATCTGTGCAGTCAACGCATTCATAGCAAAGTTCACAGTTTGTTACGTTAGTGCAGTCTATACTGAAGCGTGAATCATAAATGTTATTTGAGTGCATACATTTTTCATTGTAATCGGCTTCAAATATTAGATAACAATCCTTGCACCAACCACATTGGTTAACGTAGTCACAGTTTTGATTGTTTATAATTGAACGTGCTAATTGTGGAACTTTATGGAGCAACTCTTTGAATTGGTCAAAGAAGGGTCTGTTTGGATCGAAATCCTGTCCGTAGTCTATGGCATTCCATTTATCTGAATACCAATATTCCGGATCGTATGCTTTGAATGGCGTGTCCTGGTGATATACAGAGAGAATATCTTTTCCGGTAGCATCGCATTTTCGTTTATGGAGCGTGCGTTCGTTGCGCCATGTTAGGCGAAGTTGTTGGCGGCAGTCTGGGCACATGTTTGGGCTTGGCACTTCCATCTTCTCGTAAAAATCTAAATCTGTTTTAGAGTGTTCAAAACTTGAATTGCAGTTTGTGCAGGATGTGGTTTGCATAATTATATTAGTCTTAAAGTGTAACCAATATAATTGCCGCAGCTTTAAAAAGCAATTTAAGTGTTTACATTGAAATGTTGTTGTTTTTGTATTGTATGGCTTCAGCTAGGTGCAGCTGTGTGATTTGTGGGCTGCATTCAAGATCGGCTATTGTGCGGGCTACTTTTATAATTTTTAGATAAGCTCTATTTGAAAATTTTAGATTGTTTGCAGCGTTGTTTAAGAAATTTTGGTTTTCTTTTGATAATTGGCAGTGCTCTTTTATTTCTCTGAGATTCATGTCTGCATTTTTGTGGCCACACCTGGCGTGTTGAATTTTGTGGGAGTTATAAATTTTTTCAGCAAGATTTTGGCTTGATGGCGGTGCTTCAAAAAGATTTTGCATTTTGCTTTTTTGAATGTGGAGGAATATATCGAAGCGATCTAGCAGTGGGCCAGAAATTTTTCTTTGATAATTCTTGGCCTGGTACTCTGTGCACTTGCAGCTTTGCTCTTTTGATCCTTTATATCCACATGGGCATGGGTTCATTGTGGCAAGAAGAATAAAGTTACTGGGATACGTTTGCGTTTGGGTTTTTCTGCTTATGTGAATTTGTTTATCTTCTAGTGGTTGGCGTAGAGTTTCTAATACTTTTGATGGGAACTCTGCGATTTCATCTAAAAAAAGTACACCATTATGAGCTAGGGAAATTTCCCCAGGCTTAGGACTTGCTCCCCCACCGATAACCGATGTAATAGTTGCAGTGTGATGAATTTCGCGAAATGGGCGCTCTGCTATTAATGGAGTTTGTGGATTTAGTAGGCCTGAAACTGAATAAATTTTTGTGCTTTCCAGAACTTCTTTGAGTGTTGGGGGCGGCAGCAGGTACTTGAAGGCACGGCAAAGAATTGTTTTGCCGCATCCGGGGGCGCCAAAAAGGAGCGTGTTGTGGCCGCCGGCGGCGGCAATTTGTAGCCCTCTTTTGGCGCCCGCGAGACCAATGATTCTTTCAAACTTTATTCCATTATTTCTTCGATGTACTCTAAAACTACTTGGTTTTACTTTTTCAATTTTTGAATGATTGAGTAGGTGTGATGCTAATTGGCTAAGAGTTCTTATTGGATAAATTTCCAGACCTTTTATAAAACTTGCTTCTAGTGCATTTGCCTCTGGAAGATAGATTTTTTTGAAGCCATGCGTTTTAGCGTGGTCAGTAATTGCTAATATGCCTTTCACTTGCTTCACCTGCCCTGTAAGGGAAAGCTCTCCTATTATTAGGGTGTCGTCTAGATTTTTCTGTGGAAGCTGTTGACTAGCCAATAGTAAAGAAATGGCTATAGGTAGATCAAAAGAAGGGCCTTCTTTTCGCAGTTGGGCTGGCGCTAGGTTTATAACTTTCTTTGTTGGTGGGAATTTTAACCCACTATTTTTTATACTGGCCCTCACTCTTTCTTTGGATTCTTGCACAGATGCATCACCAAGGCCCACAATAGAAAATGATGGCATTCCGTTTGATATATCTGCCTGCACTTCTATTATGCAACAGCTTAGTCCGCTGGATGAACAAGAAAAAATTTTGCTAAACATGGCCTGACACTAGCAATCAAACATTAAATTTTTCTTAAATTTTTCTAAACTATTTTAAACGCACCTGAAAATTTTCTTCGCCAATTGTGTAGTAAATAATCTGTTCGTTTGGGCTCACTAAAAAATAATCAGGCAGAGAAGTTATTTCACTGAATATTTTAAGTTCCATGTACTGATCCGTTTTTGGGTTGTATCTCCCAAGTTGATAACCTTCTTCTATTTCATTTAGATAAAATAACTGACCTTCCGATGACCATGACGTTTTTGCAAATGTATACTTTATTTCTAGTTTGCGGGTTTCATTTTCTGGAGTTAGAAGCCATAATTCTTCGAAGATTGGACTTTCAAAAACAAAATAGTCTCCAAAACGAGAGAAGCTACCTTCCGTAATTGTTGGTAAAAGCTCTATTGCAGTTTTTTTATTAGTTGGAAAATCTACTTTGTATGTATTTGTTGGGCTGTTTACCAATACTGCAACGTCATTCCCAAAAAGCTGTGCATTCTTAATTGGTTTTGGAAAGTATGCTAGGCGCCGTTTTTCTGAATCTTCCGCTGATATAAGCTTTTGCCCGGCGCCATCCTGAACTAAGCTGTATTCCTTTTTTGTTGTAATAAATGGGATGCTAGAAATTTTTTCAATTTTTGGTACAAGTGAAAACTCCACACTTAAGTCGGTTTTTCTAAAAGCTTTTATTTCTGCCACTTCAACTAAATTAAAAAAACCTTCTTTTCTTATTATCACATCCTTCTCCCCTTCTTTTAATTTTATTTCACATGGTGAATTTTCGCAGTTCAAAGTTTTGCCCCCAAACACCTCTACTTCAAATGGCACTTCTCCGGAAATGGATAGAGTTCCGTTGTTTATAAAACCCCACAAAAAATATAATACTAAGCAAAGTATTATTATGATAAATGCTATTAGGCGTTTTTTACTTTTATCCATCTAGGATATTTTTTATGTGCTGAATGTGCTTCTTGTTTAATTGTATTGCAATGAGATCAAAGCTCCAACTGAAAGGTGTTTTTTCTGTTGTGGTATTGAGAAAATGCAGTGCAGCTTGTCGCATCCTATATAGCTTTTTTCTTGTGATTGATTCACATGGCAGTCCAAATTTTGACTGGGTGCGTGTTTTTACTTCTATAAAAATAGTCTGAGTTTTCTCTGGGTTTATGGCAATAATGTCTATCTCCCCTACTCTGGCGTAATGATTCGTTTTGATTATTTTATAACCCTGGGCATTGAGAAAATTTTCTGCCATCCCTTCTCCTAGGTTTCCTATTCTTTTATTATTCATGTTTTTGGCTTAGCAGTCTTACTTAAAATTTTTCTAAATTTTTATCTGTTGAATGTGCTATCAAATTTGCTATAGTGAGTTTCCTAAAGGGCAATATATGGCAGATCAAAATACTTACGTACCACCACATAGTTTGGAGGCTGAAAAGTCGACTCTTGGTGCTATTTTGATAGATAAAGAGGCTATTATTAAGATTTCAGATTTTTTGAAGGCTGAAGATTTTTATCATGATTCTCATAGAATGATTTTTCAGGCTATGCAGGATCTTTATGACAAAAGATCTCCTATTGATTTGGTTATGATGACAAATGTTTTAGAAGAGCGCAAACAGCTTACCTTAATTGGTGGAGCTTCTTACTTGGCCCTATTGGCTGGCGAAGTACCTACTTCTACTCATATTTTCCAGTACTCAACTATTATTAAAGAGAAGTCTATTCTTAGAAAAATTATACATGCTGGTGATGTTGTAAAGGGGTTGGGGTTTCAAGAAGGTGAAGATGTTGAAGTGCTTATTGATATGGCTGAAAAGGCTATTTTTGAAGTTTCTCAAACTCATGTTGGAGATAGATTTGTGCATATTAAGGATGTTCTTAATAAAACTTATGAAAAAATCTCAGATCTGCATGATCCTGATGCCAAAGAAAAATATAGAGGTATACCTACTGGCTTTCACGTATTGGATAATATTCTCTCCGGATTTCAGGCTGCTGATTTGGTAATTTTAGCCGCTAGGCCTTCAATGGGTAAAACTGCCTTAGCCCTAAATATTGCTCAAAATATTGCAAAGCGTGGATCTGCTGTTGGTATTATATCTCTGGAAATGTCCAAGGAACAGTTGGTTGAGCGTATGTTCTGCAGCTTGATGGGTGTGGATTCTTGGAAAATGCGCACAGGCCAGCTTACTGATGATGATTTTAGTAAAATTGGATCTGTTATGGATGATTTAAATTCAATGAAAATATATATTGATGATTCTATCGGCAATTCTATTGCTGAGTTAAAAGCTAAGGCAAGGCGTTTAAAGATGGAAAGCGGTTTGGACTTCTTGGTAATAGATTATTTACAGCTTATGAGCTCCGGAACCAAAAGCGCCCAATTTAACAGAGTGCAGGAAATTTCTGAAATATCTAGAGCGCTAAAAGCATTGGCTCGTGACCTTTCTATTCCAATTTTGGCTCTTTCTCAGTTATCACGTGCTGTAGAGATGCGTCCAAATAAAATGCCTCAGCTTTCTGATCTTCGTGAGTCTGGTGCGATTGAGCAAGATGCGGATGTAGTTATGATGATGTATCGTGAAGATTATTATGAAGAGGATAGTGATAGGAAGGGAATCACTGATGTATTTATACGTAAACATCGTAATGGACCTACCGGTCATGTGGAATTAGCATTCAAAAAGGAACAGCTCAAATTTGTGGATATTGATGTTCAGAGAAAATCTGGCGATTATGCAGGTGTTAATTAGGAATTGTAATTTTGTTTTTGTGCCTTTATGATGTGCATATCTTAATTTATTAGTTCTATGTTTTGGGCAGATAGCATTGTAGATGACTTCCTTGCAGAGTATGGAGAGGAATCAAAAAAAAGAAGTTTAATTTTGAGGGATGAAAAAACCTTATCTGGACGTCCGCATGTAGGATCTCTTAGATCTTTTGTTATGCATGCAGTTTTGTCTGATGTACTTAAAAGTAGAGGAGTAGAAAATACTTTTTATTATGAAATAAATGATACCGATGCCTTTGATTCTGTGCCAGATTACGTTGACGCCTCTTTTGAGCAGCATCTTGGAAAGCGCTTGAAAGATGTTCCATCGCCTGATGGCAAAGCCGAAAACTATGCTTTGTATTTTGCTACTGAATATACTGAGGCCCTGAATGATTCTAAATATAATGCTGAATTTTATATTAGTAGTAAGAAATATGAAGCTGGCGAATATGATAAATACATTCGTTTGGCTCTGGATAATAAGGATAAAATCCGCGTAATTTATAAGGAGGTAAGTGGTTCTGAGAAGGATGAGAATTGGTATCCTTGCCAGGTTGTGTGTGATGAATGTGGAAAAATTGCGACTACTACTATTGTTTCTTGGGATGGAGAAAATGTTAAATATAAATGTAATGCTGATGTTAAATATACAAAAGGCTGTGGACATGAGGGTGATAAATCACCATTTGGAGGCAATGCAACTATGCCATGGAAGGTAGAGTGGGCCGCTAAGTTCTGTGTAATGTCCGTAGATCTGGAAGGCGCTGGAAAAGATCATTATGCCGCTGGTGGATCAAGACATGTTTCCAATAGAATCTGTGAAGAAGTTTTTGATCGCAAACATCCTTTTGACGTAAGGCATGAATTTATTTTAATGGGTGGCTCTAAGATGTCCTCTTCTTCCGGGGTTGGTGCTACTGCTGTTGAGCTTTATCACCTGCTTCCGCGTTATCTTTTCCGATTTATGATGATTCAGAAAGATGTGATGAAAACTATTAATTTCACTCCTGATGGGGATACTATTCCGGTTTTATTTGATCAGTACGACCAGGTTTGCAACGATTACTTTCATGGAGAAGATGATGTAACGGAGCACAAAAATCGTATGTTTGAATTCACTCATTATTATGAGGATGATATTAAGGCCAGAGATAGATACTTACCTAGGTTTAGCCAAATCTCTTTTTATTCTCAGATGCCACATGTTGATATGGAGCAAAAGGTACGAGAAATGAAAGGTAGTGATCTTACTGATGCAGATAAAGAAGAGTTGGCTTTGAGGGTTGAGTATGCTGAAAAATGGCTTGAGACCTGTGGTCCTGAAAAATATATTTATAAATTACAGGAACAATTACCTGAAGCTTGTAAGGATCTGAATGAGGATCAAAAGGGATTCTTAAAAATGTTGGCAGAATTTTTAGAGGCCAATCCAAACGCTACTGGTTTTGATGTTCAGACTTTTATTCACGATAAAAAAAATGAACTAGGCTTTAAACCTGTTGTGATTTTCACAGCTATATATGTTTGCTTGCTTGGTAAAGAAAGTGGACCTAAAGCTGGTTGGCTGATAGAGGCACTGGATAATAAATTCTTAATTGAGCGCTTTAAAGAAGCGGCAAAGTAATATGGATAAAATTGTTGTTTTAGATTTTGGTGGTCAATATGCTCATCTGATCGCGAATAAAATTAGACGTTTTGGAGTTTATACAGAGATTAAAGATCCTGATGTTTCTGCTGAAGAATTGCGTGACTATAAAGGGATTGTTCTTTCTGGCGGGCCTTCTAGCGTGAATGCTTCGGAAAGTGTTAGTTGTGATCCTGGAATTTTTGATTTGGGTATTCCTGTTTTGGGGATTTGTTATGGGCATCAGGTGATTGCTCATCAATTAGGTGGTAAAATTGAGAAAGGGCAGGTGCGTGAATATGGCAGAGCTCATGTTAAATTTTCGGGCGACGAGGGGCTTTTAGCAGGTTTAAATTCTTCTGAAGAAGTATGGATGAACCATTTTGATCAAGTAGTGGCTGTTCCTCCTGGTTTTGAAATAATAGGCGAAACTGAGGACTGTCCTGTAACTGCCATGGCTGACAATGAACGTAAATTTTATGGTGTTCAGTTTCATCCGGAAGTTACTCACACTCCTTGTGGTGGAAGGCTTTTGGAAAATTTTGTTGTAATTACTGGAGCTGAGCGTACATGGAATATCGATAATTATATTGATGATGCACTTTCTGAAATTAAGGAACGCGTAGGAGATAAAAAAGTATTTTTGATGATAAGTGGTGGAGTAGACAGCACCGTAGCATTCTTACTTCTAGCAAAAGCCCTTGGGCAAGATAGGCTCTATGGACTTTTTGTTGATACGGGATTTATGCGCATGAATGAGCGTGAAGAGGTTGAAGCGGCATTGAAGGACATTGGGGTAAAGAATTTACATGTTTATGACGCTTCAAAAGAATACTTTGAGGCCTTGGAAGGATCTTTTGAGCCTGAAGCAAAGCGCAAAATTATCGGAGATTTATTTTTAGATATTCAGGCGAAGGTTTCTGATGATCTTGGGCTTAATCCGGATGAGTGGATGCTTGGCCAGGGAACTATCTATCCTGATACGATTGAAACTGGTGGTACAAAGCATGCTGATAAGATTAAAACTCATCACAACAGGGTTGAGAGGGTTCAGAAGTTGATGGAAGAAGGTAAGGTGATAGAACCATTAGCACAGTTGTACAAGGACGAGGTGCGCTTGGTTGGCGAGAAGCTTGGACTAAATGACCGTATGGTTTGGAGACATCCTTTTCCAGGGCCTGGCCTGGCTGTTAGATGCTTATGCGTGGAAGGTGAAGACAGTTTTGATGGGATTGAAGATGTTGAGGCAAAGATTAATGAAATTGTTTCTACTGATGGACTTAAAGCTAGAGTTCTTCCCCTGAAAAGTGTGGGGGTTCAGGGCGATGAGAGAACTTATCGGCATCCTGTTTGTCTTTATGGTAAGCGAGTTTCTTGGGATCGCCTAGACGCTCTGTCTACCCGTCTGACTAACCAGTTCGATGATGTGAACAGGGTGATATACTGCTTAAACACTGACGAAATTGATAGTTTAGAGGTGGTCCCTGGGGACCTATCCAAAAGCAGGGTTTTGACTATACAAAATGCAGACAAGATAGTAATGGATTACCTTGTGGAAGCAAAAATTCACAGAGAAATCTGGCAGTTCCCTACTGTTTTAATTCCTATAAATTTGAATAGCCCCTCCACGGCGGGCAAGCGTGGTGGTGAGTCTGTAGTTCTTAGACCTGTATGTAGTTCTGAGGCAATGACGGCCAACTTTTATAGAATGGATAAAACTAAGTTGGATGAGTTGGTTGAAAGGCTTGGTAATATGAATGGAGTTTCTGGAATTTTCTACGACATTACAAATAAACCTCCTGGGACGATTGAGTGGGAATAGAAGGAGTAAGTAGTTTTTATTTTCAAATCCGTGTAGCAATTAGATCGTTCTATAACGAAATCTTCTCTGGCATTGGAATTTTCATTCCGAGATTCTTTTCTGTGAAATCTTTGAAGGTTTTTGGGTCGTCGGTTGTGTAGTACTTTCGTGATTTTTTTCGGCTAAGGCTTTTTTCTATGGCTGGGTTTTCTTCTAAATATTTTTTTAAGCATTGTGCCGTGATTTCTCCTGAAGTAATTATATTAACCTTCTTTCCCATAATGCGTTTAAAATCTTTTAACATTAATGGGTAGTGAGTGCATCCTAAAATTAAAGTATCAATGTTGTGGCTTTTTAATGGCATGAGGTATTTTTTCAGAATTGAGATTGCCTCTGGTTTTGTGTGCCACCCCTCTTCTATAAACGGAACTAGCAGTGGGCATGCTTGCGAATGGATTTTTAGGTCTTTATTTATCCCTTTGAGAGCTTTTTCATATGCTTGTGACATTACGGTCGTCTTTGTGGCAACAATTCCAATGCGGCCGTTTTTTGTTGACTCAGCTGCTTTTGATGCGGCAGGGTAAATAACTCCAATAATATTTTCATCTTTCAAATGTGGAAGTGCTGTTGCTGAAGCCGTGTTGCAGGCAAAAATTATTAGCTTCGCTCCCCTATTCTTGAGCTCCTCTACAGCTTTTACTGAAAACTCAGTTACTGTTTCAGGACTGTGAATGCCATATGGGGCCTTGGCATTATCTCCCAAATATAAATAATCATATTGTGGAAGTAGCTCAAGTATTGGCTTAAGAACTGTTAAGCCGCCATAGCCTGAATCAAATATTGCAATCATAGGATCAATTTACCTTTACCATGCCAGATGATCAAGATAGTATTGTGCTGATGAATAAGCAACTTTCTATTATTTTGGTTTCAGTCGGAGCTTTTTTGGGCGTTTTGCTTAGCTGGCAGTTTGCGAGCAATGTCACCTCAGATAGCAATTTTGTGGCTGATGAGGTTGTGGCAAGAGAATCACTCATAAAAGAATTTCTTGATGAACAAGCCTATTTTCAGAGCAGAATAGTATTTTTGCGTAAAGAAATTGAAAAGGAACAGGAGTTGATTAAATCTCAGAGTAACCAGTCCAGCCTTGACACTCTTAATAAACTTAAGGCTGCTTTGGGCCTTACTGAGATTAGTGGAGCTGGATTAGAAATAACCTTGAGCGATAATCCTGTGTCTGTTCGTGAAGGAGATGAGTCAAACGGTAAAAATTTGATACAGGCTGCTGATATTCGTGATGTTGTAAATGTTCTAAATGCGGCCTCTTCTGATGGCATATCTGTAAACGGACAAAGAGTTATATCCAGCTCCCCTATCTCCTCTGTTGGTACTACTATTTTGGTTAACAATTCTTATATCTCTCCCCCATTTGTAATTAGTGCTGTAGGTGATAGAGAACTCATTATTCAACGCTTGGGTAGCCGAAACTTGTTACCGGAATTATACAAAAGGATTAAGGAAAATAAGATTGGAATAAAAATAAGTTTAAAAGACTGGCTAAGGGTTCCTATATACAATGGTGATCTTAGATATAATTACATAACACTAGTTGAATAATGAACGAAAGAAAGGTTTACATTCTGTTGGTAGCAACTGTTCTTGGATTTTTTATAATGACTCAGAATCGATCTTTTAATCAGCTTGAGGTTTTGAGTAGAGATGGGAAGAGTAACGTTTTTCAAGAGATACAAATTCTAAAGGAAAAAAACAAATCTCTAAAAGGTGAAATGTCTGATCTGGAAGCCAATCTAGAAGTTTTGACTAGTCAGGGCAACTCTCTTGAAGCTATAGAGGAAGAAATCAAAAGATACACTAAGCTTAGCGGACAGTCCCCTATTTTTGGACCTGGTCTCGTCGTTAAATTAGATGGAAATATTACGACTCCCTGGCTTGTGGATTTTATTAATGAACTTTGGGGTACAGGCGCACAGGCAGTTGATGTTAATGGAATAAGAATTACCAATGAAACCTTAGGGTTTGACACCTTACCTCAAGGCCAATCTCTCTTGAATGGCAGTGTATTGTCCCCTCCTTTTGTAATTGGAATTATCGGTGAATCGTCAGTAATACTTCCAAATTTAGAAGTCAGTGGCGGTATTTTTAGCAGAATGCATTCTAGCCTCCCTAATTTGGTAATTAGCGTAGATAGAAAAGATATTTTGAAGATAGAATAAAGCTTATCTGTAGATTAACAGTAACCACAATGGCTGTAGCGCCAGGGTTATTAGAAGAATTGTGAGGAATATTCGCTTATTAAATTTTTCGTAACGCATCTGCTTGGATATCTTTTTTACAATTTGCGTGTTTTGCTCTAGTTCTTTTTGCAGTACCTCCTCTTTTTGTGCTCGTTTGAAGCTTTCATTGTGATATTCGAGCATTGGAATACTATTTCTTACCTGAGCCTCAAGCTGCCCCACACGATAGTTTGCTATCTCTAGTCTTTCTTGTTTTTCACGAACCTCTTGTCTTAATTCCTCAAATAATTTTTTGTACGTCCCTCTTGGCCGTTCTCTTTTTTTTATGCGAGTGGACACAAAGTCGACATTCTCTTGCTCGATTTTGTCTATATTGTCTACCTTGTCTACGTCGACGTCTATAGACATCTTAGGTGTAGACATGTCTACTTTAGATTGTCTACCATAATCCTCTATTTCCTTTTTACTAAGCCAAACTCTGCCATTTATGAGACGAGTGGACAACTTTTTGGTTTTAATATATCTGTCTACTGTACGTATGGAGACTTTCAGTAGTTTACTAGCGACTTTCCTATCTATAATGAACGCCGTTGAGGCATTGTCTACTATCATATTTTTTGTCTAGTTATGTCTATAGACAAGGTATAGACACTGTGTGGACAGATATGTCGACATATTAATCCAATTGTCTACTAATGTCTACTTTTGATCTTTACATATTTTTAAGGTGCATCATAATGGAGCTACTCTCATTCTTATTCCTATGCGTAAACTCTCTATTATCGCAATTTTGGCTGTTTTTGTATCCCAGTCCGCTGTGGCTAGCGAAATTCTGTATGAGATGTTTTTGAATTCTTCTGATGGTGTTATTCAATTTTCTGGGGACTATATAGGGGGACAATTTGGGGCATCAATAGCCACTGGCGACTTTGATGGAGACGGTGTTATAGACACGGCTATAGGAGCACCTTTTTCTTCTACAGACGAAAAGAAATGGAATGGTAGCGTTAGTATATATATGGAGAATGGTGAAAAAGAACTTACAATTTCTGGTAGGGCATCAGGAGACCAATTGGGTTCAAAAGTTATGTTTGGTGATTTTAATGGGGATGGCTTTGACGATTTAGCAATTAGTGCCTATAACGCCTACTATATGGGTAAGAGGCCTGGACAGGTATACATCTATTATGGCAACAAATATTGGAATAGTCAGGCGGATAATCTAGTGGATAGTCAAAGTTATGATATTAGCTATTTTAAGCCAAATTTAGAGCTTAGTGGTTACGCAACAAAGGAAGGATTTGGTATGGATATTGGAGTTTCTGATTTAAACGGAGATGATGTTGACGATCTACTTGTTGGGGTTCCATTTTCATCTTCTTTGTCTTCAATTAATTCTGGCAAGGTAAATGCTTATTTTGGATATGAACACGGATTAAAAAAGGAAATTAGTTTAGTGTTTAGAGGTAATGTGGATGAAGAACGCTTTGGTAGCAGTATTGCTACTGGTGATATAGATGGGGATAGTAGTGAGAATGTTATCATAGGAGCTTATTACAGCAATGTTGATGATGTTGAGCAGGCGGGTAGGGTTTACGTTTATGAAGATTATGAAGAAGGGGACTACGTAATTAGAACTCCTTTGCTTACGCTAAGTGGCTTTGAGGAATCTGGATGGTTTGGGTTTGATGTTGCCTCTGGAATGTTTAGTGATGATTTAATTGATGATATAGCAATTAGCTCTTTTCCTTTTAATGGCGATAGGGGAGGGGCAAAATTATCTATTTTCTATGGGGACGAAGAATCTATGATGCAAGAGCCTAATTTAGTCTATCAGGACCCTATTGAGGATAGCATTCAGGGTGCAAGCTTATTAATGGCTGATTTTGATTTAGATAATAGGGACGACATTGTGGTTGGTGCTCCTGGGGTTGGTGGAAAAGTGAGCGCAAGTCCGGGCAATGTTCACATATATTATGCTAATGGGAAAAAGGCTATAATTGTGGGTAAGGATAATGACGATTGGTTTGGAAGCTCTCTGGCAAGTTCCGATTACAATATGGATGGATATAGAGATTTGATAGTTGGGGCAAGGTACGCGGACGGGGAAGATTCTGTGAACAATGGGGAAGTGTATGTACTTCCTGGCAATGGAATTGTTTTTGGTAATCCAAGAATTGCTTCCACAGAAACTTATGTAAGAAGAGATGAATTTATTGGAGAGATTTTGGATAGACTTGAATTACGTGAAAAGCATGTTACGGACCTTAGTGAATGTGAAAAATTTAAAGAGTTTTGTCTTTTTAATTTTATTGCAATGTCCGACTACAGCGAAATGAATTTAGAGGGACCAATGCAGCTTTATCCTGATATAACACCTGATGTTAGATTTTATAATGATATAAATATTGCTACTATGCTCGGTATTGTGAATGGATACTTGAATGAAGAAAATAGCCCGTTTCATCCGGAACGCCCTATTTCTAGGGTTCACTCCTTGAAGGTTATATTTGGTTCTTTGGATTTGGTTAAGCCAGTTTTTAGATTTGAACTTGAAAATATAGACACCCAGTCCTCATATTTTTCTGATGTAGATCCTAGAATTGCACATATGTGGTGGTATCCTCGGTATATTAATTTTGCTGTAGAGCAGGGGATTGTATCAAGCTTAGACTTGTTTAGGCCGGATGATAATATTACTATGGCAGAGCTCGATGAACTCATTGAGCAAACATTATCTTATTTAGATCGTATTAATGAGGAAGCTAACACACGAGGAAATACAGGAGACGAAACCTTTGGCTTCGGAAGTGAAAGTGAAGGATAGAACGCCTATGTTTGCCGTCCTCGACAACATAAGAAGCCTTTTTAACGTAGGGGCTATTTTTAGGACCTCTGATGCGGTTTTGCTTGAAAAGCTATATCTGTGTGGAATTACTGGGTTTCCGCCTCGTAAGGAAATCTCTAAGACGGCTCTTGGTGCCGATGAGCTGGTACCTTTCGAATATAAAGAGGAAGCTTTGGATGCCATACTCGAACTTAAAGCTGCTGGTGTAAAAATTATTGCAGTTGAACTTGCCGAAGGTGCTGTTAATTATAGTGAGGCAGAGTATGAGGGGCCCGTGTGTTTTGTTTTTGGTCATGAAGTTTATGGAATTTCTGATGAGGTAATGGCTGAGGTGGATATGGCGGTGAGCCTTCCAATGCTGGGCCGTGCAAATTCTTTGAATGTTGCGACGTGTTATGGGATTATAGTTTTCGATGCTCTAAAAAAATTGAGAAATGTTTAAAGTTTGGAAAATTACGGTGGTGAGTGTGGTTGGAGTTCTATTTCTTTTGATTTGGATATTTTTGTTTGGGATTTCGGCCGGCCAGCCTGGATCTTTTTATAATAAAGGGCATAATGCCGTATGGCTCGGGCATGAATGGGTAGGGCTTTATAAAACAGAAGCTCAGATTCAGAAACTTGTAGAAGATTTTAAAAAACACGATATTGATACTGTTTTTGTACATAGCGGTCCTTTCGAAAGTAGTGGGGCTGTTGCTGCAAGTGGCCATGAATTTGCTGTACATTTTATCGATACTGCTAAAAGGTTTGACGAGGGTATAGAGTATCAGGCTTGGCTTGGTCAACTTCGTGGCAAGGTAGATTTATCCAATGAGTCTGTTAGGCACAATATGGCGAAGCAGGCTATGATGTTTACCCAGCTTATAGGTTTTGATGGAGTGCATTTTGATATTGAGCCTGTGTGGGATGGTGATACTGATTTTATTGAGATGCTGCGCGAGAGTAGGGAACTTATGCCTGATGATAAAAAAATATCTGTAGCGTTGGCTGAGTTTATTCCTAGTAGTGTTTTGTGGTTACTTGAAAATGTGAAAACTTTTGAGAATTATAATACTGAGGTTAATTATAGAAATGTGGCTGAATATGCCGATCAGGTGGTTGTGATGACTTACGACACCAGCCTGGATAAGGATTGGAAATATATCTGGCTAGTGATGGAGGAAACAATTAGGGTAACAAATTTGCTTGATGAAACTGAAGTTTTTATTGGTCTTCCTGCATATGAATATGATGAAAAAAAGGAGTGGTTTGATCCGGAAATTGAGAATGTTGAGAATGGCTTAAAGGGTGTGATAAAAGGGCTTAATAACTTTAGAAGTGAGGTTGATAATTTTGCTGGAGTAGCTATTTATCCCTTTTGGGAAATTGACAACAAAGAGTGGGACACGTACGATACTCTTTGGTTAAAATAATATTATGCTTTATTTCGGTTTTACAAATGAGACAAAGGCGCGCGTTACCAAGAAAAACCTCATGGCGCTCACTGATAAGACGTACAAGGTCTTAAAAACTCATGTAGAGAAAAAACTTAAGGGTAAGCATGGTCAGATGGATTGTATGATAGTGGATGACAAGACTATCCACGCAATGAATCTAGAATATAGAGGAAAGGATAAACCAACTGATGTTATTACTTTTGCATATCTAGAGGTTGCTGATTTGAGCGAAGCCGAAGAGGGGATTATTGTTGGAGATATTTTTATTTCTGTTGATACTGCAGCTAAGCAAGCGAAAGAAAAGGGACATAGTGTAACTCGTGAAATTGAGATTTTGTTTGTACATGGAATGCTACATGCTTTGGGTTTTGATCATAAGAACGACAAGCAGGAGAAGGAGATGGAGAAGTGGGCGAAGAAGATTTTGGGGTAGGGGGTTGGTGGTTTTTGGGTATGTTCCCGGGGATGGAGGGGTTTGGTGTGAGATTATGCAATGATTTTGAGGTGGTGGCGAGGATATCCCCGGGGATGGCTGGGATGGGATTGGTTCTGTGATTTTTTGAGTGTTTTCATCCCCGGGGATGAGATTTTTGGGTTGGCGGTGCTGGGTGATGAGGTTAGGGACAGGCCAATGTGCCGCGATTTTTGACTTGACGATTTTTGGAGGTTTTGTGGTGAGGATTTGGTTTTTGTTTGAGGGAAGATTGGGGAAATTTTGAGTTTTGTTGCGGAATGAACGCGGGGAGTGCGCGTCCGAGTGCTTCTAGGATTTCCTGTGGCACGTTTTGAACGTTAACATCTTTTTGGATTTTAGAAATGTGTTGTTTTGGCTTTCTGCTGCGGTTTTTGACTGGTTTTTGCGCTGGAAATTTGCTAGTATTTAGGGTGCTTTATAACCTCAATTTTATGACAAATAAGGAAATACATCACAGGTTTAAGTGTTTGGGTAGGGATCACAGGCGGATTGTGAATGAGCTCGTTTCTATGCTTCCGGAGATTTCTAAGCGTGGAATTTTTCGTGAGCATGGTTGTGCTTCTATTTATGAATATGCTGGAAAATTTGGAGGGCTTTCTTATAGCGTTGTGCAAAAAGCGCTGTGGGTCGAGGAAAAGCTTGTTGAGGCTCCAAAGCTCAGGGAAGCGGTAAAAGAAGTTGGTGTGCACAAAGTCGCGCTTTTTGCGACTATTGCTACTAAAGAAAATGATGAAGCCTTGGCAGATAAGGTGAGGAATATGAGTAAACCAGCTTTACAAGAACTTTCTAAGGAGTTGAGGGGGAATGCGGTGAAGAAGGTGAGCGTGGATCTAGATCCTGAAATGCAATTTTTGCTTGGGGAAATAAAAAGAGAAATGGGCATAGAAGATGACAAAGAAGCCCTAAAAATTATTCTTCAACAATTCTCAAAATTTGGCAAGGGTATCCCCGGGGATGAAAATAAAAATCCTCGGAAAAGCTCCCCGAGGGAGCCCCAGGCGGGAGCCGAAATTGTGGGAAGATATGTGCCTGTTGCGGAAAAGAGGAGGGCCATCTCCAAAACCAAAGGAAAATGCGCCTATCCAAACTGCACAAAACCCTACGAGCATCTGCATCACACGGATTATTTTGCTCATTCTAGGGGTCACCAAAATTTGCAGCCACTTTGTCGATCCCATCATGAGTTTATGCATAATGGTTTGGTGGGATTTTCTGGGGATGAGCCTAAAGAGTGGAAGTTAGTTTTGGGTACTGAAACGAATTATTATGATTCTTTGTATAGGGCGTGTAGGAGGGGGTGATAATAAAATCTTAATACTTAATACGGAAAAGGAATAAGCTTATTCCTTTCTAGGTAGCGGGCTTCGAAGCATTTTTGGGGTAGGGGGAGGTTTTGGCGTTTGTAGAATTCTAGTTCTTGTTTTTGGAGGCGGAATGGTTTTTTTGTTTCTGGGCAGGCGAAGGTTTGCTTTTGGAGCTCTTCGAGGTTGGCTTCGTTGATATCATTTGGCATGCTGGAAACTTCTAGATAATCTCCTGGGAGCTGTTCTTTGTGTTTTTCTGGCTGTGGGAAGTAATCTTGAGCGATTGTATCTTCGTATTGATATGGAGAGAGTTCTATTGGCATAAATTCGCCATATTCACCGTCTTCAAGCATTTTTTCTTTTATCTCTGCGACTAGGGCTGTATATTCCTCTTCGGAATATTCTTTGTTTAAAATGCAGAAAGATTTTCCTTTTAATCCCCAGCAAGCAAAACAGTCTTTGCAGTTTAATAGGGCGTGTGAGTACTCAATATTAGTGCAATTTATAACGTGTGAGCTGAATAGAATATTATAGGATTTAAATCCTGTTACATACTCATAGCAAAGTTCTACTTCGCCGTAAGCGTAAAAATCGTATGAATCCTTTACTTTTGCTGAGTTGAGGCAGTAGCGGCAGTCTTCCATGTCTAGGCAGGTGTAGCAGTCCTTGGCGTTTTTGCAGTTGAATAGGGAACTTCCTGTGCAGTTTTCGCAATTGAGTAATACTTCGCGCATTAGTGGGAATTGTTTTGACCACTCATTCCATTTTTCTTTGGCAGCTTTTATTCCTTCTATGGTGTGGAGTTTTAAGGCGGCTAGTTTGACCTCGTATTCTTCTTTTGTGTGTGGTTCGTTGAAGATGTGGTATTTTTTATTGTCTAGTCCGTAGCAGAAAATTGAATCCTGAGTTGAGCGGCAAAAGCGTAAAAAGTGGGAGTTTTGACAGTTTTTACAGTCGTCTGAGTAGCGGATATTATATGATCCTTCCACATTTACACATTCATAGCAGAGCTCGGATTTTATTAGGTTGCTGCAGTCTAGGCAGTCTGAGCAGCCGTCGGCAAAGCGCATGTACATGCAATCTTCGTCGTATTCTGAGTTGAAGATGAAGTAACAGTTTTTGCAGTAGCCAGCGTGGTTTGTGTACTCGGAATTAGTTTCATTTCCACCGGATGCTTTATGTGGAATGGCTGCGATTTTTGATAGATCCTTGAGTTGGCTGAATAGGGATTTTGAAGGATTATAGTCTAGGCTTTTGGCCTGCCACTGATCGCCTTGCCAGAAGTCGTTGTGGAATACCGGGAAGGATGTGTTTGGACGTATGTTAGAGATTATCATTTCTCCTGTGCCGTCGCATTTGCGTCTAAAAAGTTTGCGTTCGTTGCGGAAAGCAAGGCGACGTTTTAGGCGGTCCTTTGGGCAAAGTTTAGGGAATGGAACTTCTATTTTTTTGTAAAAGGCTTTGTCTGCTTCTGTTAGTTCAAAATCTTGATTGCATTGGGTACAGTTTGGCATGGTTTTAAAACATATCCTCTAAATCTACTGATCTCCAATTACTTTCGTATTGGGATTTTTTACGTAGAATTGTTGTGATTCTTGGTGTGTCTGATTCTTCTAGATGTTTTTGGTGGCCCGCTCCTTGAAGCATGTGCGTTTCTATTTTGCGTGTTAGTTCAAAATCCTCTTTGTTTAAATTGAATGTAACTATACGCTTTTCTCCAATCTCAAACTCTTCTTCGCCCACTTCTGTATAGAGTGGCGTGATTTCATCTTCTACTTCTGTACCGGTAGCTTTAATACGTTTAACAATTTCTTCAAAGGCATCTTCGCGACCAGCGGCACGAGTTTCGTCTATTTCTTTCATTGGTGGTTTTGGTCCTCCTGCTCCCATAGTGTTTGGGTTATTTTATGGTGTGTAGTATAACATTAGTTGTATGAGTTTTAAAGGCGGGAAAATATCGCATGTAATTGGGGTTGAAGAAGGCTATGACAAGTACGCAACAGCGTATGATGACAGCCTGGGGTATTTGAATAGTTTTGAGGATGATATACTTTTAAAATTTATGGGGGACCTTAGAGGAAAGCGCGTTTTGGATATTGGCTGTGGTACCGGTAGGATTATTCATGATCTGCATATGGCTGGCGCTGAAGTTACTGGAGTTGATCTTTCTGAGGCTATGATCAAGGTGGCTAAGAAGAAGTTTCCAATGGTTGAAATTACAAAAGCTAATATTGAGGATCTGCCTTTTGAGGCTGAGAGTTTTGATATGGTTATTGCCACTTTTGTAATTGTGCATTTGGACCAATTGGAAGCAGCGTTTGATGAGGTAAATAGGGTTCTTAAGACTGGAGGAAATTTTATTGTTAGCAATATTCATCAAAAAAAGGCACCTAAATTGCAAACAAAAGATGGCGAAACAATTGTGATTGAATCTTTTTATCATAGGCCTGAGAACGTGCTTAAGGCTCTTGATAGATCATTCTTTAAGGTTGTTTATGAAGAATTTACCTGGGAAAAAAAGGTGTGGGTGAATCAGATTGTTAAGGCAGAAAAATTTTAGTATTCTTCTTTTGATGATAAGACAAATTCCAATAGACGGTTTTGATGATAACTTTTCCTACTTTATTGAGTCGGGTAAGAATATTGCAGTTGTGGATCCAGGTGATGTGGATCATTTAATTGCTGAGATTAATCAGGATGAACTTATTGTTAAAATGATTCTCATTACTCATAGTCATGCTGATCATGTTTCTGGAGTTGTGGATATGGCTAAGAAATATGGCGTGCCTGTTTATATACACAAAAATGCAAAGGGGAGATTAGAAATTATGAATGAAATGGTGGTTTTTGTAGAGGAGGGGGAGGAGATTGTGTTGGGGGGTTTGAAAATTAAGGTGATGCACACACCTGGCCATATTGACGATGCTGTGTGTTTTTATGTGAAAGATGATGGTCATCTAATAACTGGCGATACAGTGTTTGTAGAGGGCTGTGGAAGGGCTGACTTGGACGGTAGTGATGTAGAAGAGCTGTGGAAAAGTATTAAAAGAATAAAGGCGTTACCGAATGACACTAAAATTTATCCCGGCCATGACTATGGCTCCAAGCCTGTTTCTACTGTGGGTTTTGAGAAAAAGCACAATAGGTTCTTCAAATGCGAAGACTTTGAAGCTTTTAGAAAGGTGAGGATGGGGTATTAATAGATGTTGCCACGATAATCTATATCGATAATTTCAACTTCATTATTTACGATTGTGTAGATTATGCGGATTTTTCCTAACCTGAAACGATATATATTTTTGTGATTTTGAAGCTTTTTGATGTTTGATGTGCTGAATGAATCAGATTTAATCATCAAAAGCTTGGCTTTCAGCCGCTCCCTGGTTTTAGGATCTAGAGATGCTATGAATTTTGAAATTCGGTCTGTCATTTAGAGATTATCTATAAGGGTATCAATTTTAAGCCCTTTACCTTTGTTATCTCTTTTTGCATTAAAAATATTTCCAACTTCTTCCTCTAAAAATGTTTTAACCAAGGCAATTCTAATTAGTGAGCTGGCTGGCACACCATAGGATTTAGCCTTTTTGTGTATGGCTGTTTTTAGTTTGCTATCTATTTTTAACTGTAATAAGTGCATAACTTTTTAATTAAATTTACATTATAATTGTATGATAAAGTAATTAATATGTAAATAGGCAAAAGGATTGCTAGGATAAGCTAACATTGAAAGATTAAATTTTCTTAAACTTTATTTAATTTTATACGTAAGAGTAACGTTTAGTGTTACTTCTTGCTGACCAGCTTGTATTGATGGAGCTATTGATTTTGAAACTCCTCCGTCTGCAGCATCCATAGTGGCCATTTCAGCGTACATAGGTTTTCCATCGTAATCACCTTCAGAATATTCGTAGTAGTTTGTTACTTCGCTAAGTTCCAAACCTGCTTCTTTTGCAATGCTTTCTGCTTTCGCTTTAGCCTTCTTGATTGCTTGTTGGCGTGCTTCGTCTTTGGCTGCGTCTGGATCGTCTACAATGAAGCTTATAGAACCAATGCTAGTTGCGCCTTTAGAGCTTGCTGCGTCGATTATAGCGCCTAGTTTATCTGTTTCACGCACTTTTACCATTACACTCTGGTCTAGTATGAAGCCGTCTTGTTTTGAACCTTCGTCTGGTATCCATTTGTAGTTTTCATAAAGACTGTATTGAGTTGTTTTTATATCTTTTTCGTCTATTCCACTTTCTTTTAGTGACGCAATTATAGCGTTTACCTTTTCTGTATTTTCTTCAACTATTTGTGAGGTTTCCTGCCCCTTTGTTGTTACTCCAACGTTGAATTGCGCTACGTCTGGCACAACGTAAGCTTTTCCTTGAGCTTCAACCATAACTTCTCTTGGTTGAGACCCTGTAGTATTTTGGTATATTTCGTAAATGCGGAAGCCCCAGAAAGTACTTAGAGCGATCATAAAAATAATTAGAAGTCCGAAAACTCTGTTTGAGAGATTGAAATTTGATTTTTCCATAGTGAATGAGTTATTTGTGGTGGAATTATAATGGTGTTGTTAATTTATAACAACAGAATCCTTTTGTAATATTTCTGTGATTCTTTCAATTTTTTTAAGAATCCCTTCAAAATATGGTGTGTGTTTTAGCATTGTTTCATAGCTTTGTTCTTCTACTAAACTGTTCTGACTTTTCCAATAATCAGGTATTGATTCTAAATATTTGTTGTAAAGGTACAATGCATCTTCATAATCTTCATTGTCATAAAGCATGTCTGCAAAAGCTCTAATCCAATTTGGGTTATACGGGTTTTTTTTGAGTGCTTCTATGTAAAAACTACTAGCTTTTTTTGGATCATCTTTTGCATATAAATTGCCCTTCCATGCTAAAAGATTGCCAGATTTTCCTTCTATTTTTTCTAAATAATATATGGCCCTCTCCATGCTACTTGGATCAATAAACATTAATTCATACCATAATTCGCTGTAATATGGGGTATATTCTAAGGATTTTTTTAAACTATTAACTGCAACTACATAGTCAACTTCATGATAGTGTTTTGATTTCGTATAATTTAATTGAGACACATATGGGGTATATATTACGAAATATCCAACAATTATTCCTAATGCTATTACTATTGGTAATGAAATGTATTTTTTAATGTGTATTTTTTTATTGTTTTTGCATTGAAAAAATATCAGGCCTCCCATGCAAAATGCTATAAGAAGGCTTATTGTTATGTCAGAAAATGATAGCTGATTTTGAAAAATATTTACTATTACTATAGCTGCCAATATACTTTCTAGATGGTTTTGGGTTTTAAAAAATATTCTCAGTACACTGAAAAACAATAAAATATATACAAGCATACCAAATACTCCATGTGAAAATAGAACCTCTAGAGTTTCATTGTGAACTCTGTCAGCATTTATATTAATATTTTCTTCTAATGCTAAAAACTGTTTATTTATTATTTCAGGAAAATGAATGTAAAAAGTTTCTCCTCCATATCCTATTAACGGCCTCTCTTTAATTAATTCTATTGTTCCAGACCATATCTCAAAACGTGAATTTAAAGACCTTAGAGCGGTACTAGACATTGAATAACGACTATTTGGTAATAATGTAGTTAGACATATCACCACTATAACTAATGACGAAGTTATAACTTTGTTATGTCTAATAAATGAATTAATTCTGCGATAGTATTTAATAGAAAATATGACTGCTGCAAATGCACCACCTAACATCGCAGTTCTTGTTCCCGATAGTATTAATGCCAGTAGTATTAATATTGTAGTTGAAATGTAAACAATTCTTTTTTTCTTTTCTGTAATCGCAAAATAGACACCCACTATTGATGTTAATAGTAAAAATTGACCAAGATATGATGGATTACCTAGAAAACTAAATATTCTTTTTTGAAAAATTCCAGTGTCATAGTTGTTAAATATAAAATCAAATCCCAGCCACTGAATTAACCCAAAAACTGCTACAATTGATGCACTAAAAAAGCTTACTTTCAATAACTTTTTTATCCTGCTTTCCGACAAAAAAAAGGCTGTATAAATCGTAAAAATTAATATAAAGAGCTCCATAATATAACCAAAACCCCTGCTATATGTTCCGTATAGGCTTACTATTGGTGTTTTAGAAAAAATATCTGTAATCGCAAATATAAATGCTTGAATCAGTATTATTAACAGTAGTGATGAGTTTTTTATGTTATTAATTTCTTTTTTTTTCTTTAAAAAAAAGATTATTGCTAACACAATGATGAGTTTGAATAAAAGCTCTTTACCCTGTGTGAATGAAAAAATAAAAGAAGGATTAAAAAAAACTGGAATGAAAAAGAGGCTTAATAATATTGGAATTATATCAGCCTCTTTATGTATTAGTTTCTTAATTTGCATTATCTCCTAGCTCTTGGCCTACTGTATAACTCAATTAGACTATTCTTTTCTTCTTCGCTTAATGAAAACCTTCCTGGATTTTCTTTATACTCCTTTTCTGCAATCAATTTAAGCACTCTTTCTGTTAATTCTTTTAATTTTGACTTATCAATGTCTTTTTGCTTTTCCCTTGGAACTGGAACTGCTGATGCAACTGGAGATGCATATGCTGATGTAACTTTTGAAGCAACTTGTGATGTACCTCCTTTTGAAGTGACACTTGATGTAACCTTTGAAGCAACAACAGAAGCGACTGGACTTGTAACTACAGAAACTATGTCTTCCTTGTATAAATAAACTTTTGAGCAGTCATATGCTACTATTGCGCAATTTCTAGGCATTCTAAATCTAAAAATTCTACCTTGGAACATTTCTGATTGCCCTATTAATATTGCAGATGAAGCTACTACCAAAACTATTGCTCCTATAATGATATTTTTCTTATTCATGTTTTTTTATTAATATTTTATGTGATTCTATCATAATAAAAGTTACTTTGGAAAATATTACTTTATACCAACTCGAAACGAGCCTTAAAATGACGAAGACTTAAGTCTTTTCCGTGAGTTACTTTTACTTTTGGGATTTCGTGGCGCTTGTCGTAGAGAGCTTTTATGCAGTCTGCAACGTAGTAAAGATCTTGGATTTCGTATTTGTTGCGGGGGATTGCTGCGCGCACGAAGTTGTGTTCGTGCTCTTCGCCGAAGGCGAAGGCTCCGAGTTCGCAAAGGCGAACGCCTTTGAGAAGGAGGAGCGCAGTAAATGCTATGCCGCCGAAGTCGGCACGTGTATGTGAAGTGTCCTCAAAAAACTTGTCCATATCTATATAAACGGCGTGTCCGCCAAATGGTTCTAGTACTGGTATTCCTAGATCACTTAGGTAGCGTCCAAATTCTTGTACCTGACCAACCCTGCTCTTTAGGTAGGGTTCTGTGATTGCTGTTTTTAGACCCTTTACTATTGTCATTATTTCGCGCCCTGAGAGGCCGCCGTAAGTGGGATGACCTTCTGTAAGGATTTGGTGGTCGCGGAGGTTATTGAGTAGCTCAGGGTGTTCCTGTACAAGGCGGCTGGACTTCTTTATGAGAAGGCCACCACCCATGTTTGCGAGTCCGTCTTTTTTGAGAGAGATTGTGAAGCCGTCCGCAAGAGAGAAAGTTTCTTTTACTATGTCGTCGATACTTGTTTGCTTGTAGGCTTCTTCGCGCTGTTTTATGAAATAAGCATTTTCTGCGAAGCGGCATGCGTCTAGGAAAAGTGGCTTATTGTATTTATCACACATGGCTTGTACGTCCTTGATATTTTGTAGTGAAACTGGCTGCCCTCCTCCTGTGTTATTTGTGATAGTAAGGTATACGAGAGGTATATTGTCTGAGCTTTCTTCTAAGAGCTTTTCTAATTTCTTTAGGTTCATATTACCTTTGAAAGGGTGAAAATCTTCTGATCTAAGTTCCTCTGTAAAGCAGTCTATGGCTTTTATTTTGTTGTCTTCTACGTTGGCCCTGGTTGTGTCGAAATGTCCGTTATTTGGGATAAGTTGGTCTGAACCTAATTTGCCTATTTGGCTAAAAATTGCATGTTCCGCTGAGCGGCATTGATGAAAAATATACAATTCTGCCTCATCCATGTTTATACCGAAGACATCTTGAAATGTGTCTAAAAGTTTAAAGTATCCGTAGTTACTTCCGTAGGCTTCGTCGCCCAGTAGCATTGCGGAAATTTGATCTGCTGTTAGTGTTGTTGTTCCAGAATCTGAAAGCAAATCTCCACCTTTGAGCATTTCTGAGGGGAATTGAAAAACGTTCCATCCAGCTTCCTCTGCGGCTTTTAGGCGCTGTTCGTGAGTGAACTCATTATGAAAACGGATTGATGCGTTCACATAAGCTCGTGGTTCGTGTGGTGTTTTGAAATTTGTGAATTCTATTGGATCCATGGGAAGATTTTATACTTGAGGTAAATTGAAGACAAGTAAAAAACCATCAGGCTAATGCCTGCCGTTTTTTTTAAATGGTCGGGGTGAGAGGACTCGAACCTCCGGCCTCACGCTCCCAAAGCGCGCACTCTAGCCAACTGAGCTACACCCCGATATTTCACTGTGATGAGATTCTATATAATAAAATGCTTATTGTTAAGTGATTTTTTGCATTATAATGATTTTGTGGAAAAACTGTTTAGTAACATTGTAGGAACTCCTGTGTATTTGGAGGATGGTAAGCACCCGATTGCCATGGTTAGAAATGTGGTAATGGATACGGAAAAAGGCAAACTTCTAGGGTTTGTTATTGATATTGGTCGTGATCTAATTATTGTGGATAGGGATGTTTTGGAATTTGGTGACGTGTTACATATTCATGATGAAAACGATATTATTGAGGGTTGTGAAGTTGTGAAAGTTGATGTAGTTAATAAAAAGGGGATTAAACTTTTGGCTAACAATGTGGAAACTCGTGAAGGTAAGGTTTTGGGAAAAGTTGTGGATTTTTCGGTTGATAGTAATACTTTGGATTTGAAAAAAATATTTGTCGCAAAAACTGTTTTGGGGCTTTTGCAATATGATCAAAGAATTTTTCCGGCTACTAAAATTGTTGAGATACTGAAGGACAAAGTTGTTGTGGAAAACGATTTAGAGGATGTAAAAGAAGGGGCTATTGATAGAGAGGCTGCAGCTGCATAGATATAAAAAAAGGCCCTTGTTTTGAAGACAAAGACCTTTTTCGGTAAGCTTTTTTTAAATCTACTGCGCGGTGACTCCGGTACCAGCTCCAAGAACTGTGTTTACGATTGCGAATGATAGTAAGATCACGATGATACCTACTACTGAATAAAGAATAATTTTCTTTGCGTTTCCAATTTGTTCGTCTGCGCCAGCTGCTGTTACATAAGTAACACCTCCGTAAATGATCATGATTACTGCAAGAATTCCTAGGAATCCAAGAGCAAAGTTTATGATTCTTAAAACTAGGGAACGAATAGAACCTTCGCCACCTGTTGCTTCTGTGATTGAAGATGGGCTATCTGAAGGACTAATAAGAGCTGCTGAAGCAATTGGAAAAGCTGAAACTAAAGTAAGAGCTCCAATTGTTAGGCCTAAAACTATTAGAGCCTGCTTGAAAGTTTGTTTGTTGAATTTCATAAGAATATTGTTATTAACAATGAGTATTGTACCAAAATATGCGGATTTTTGTAAGAAAACACTTGCAAATGAGGGCTAATGTTTTATAGCTCTATTTTGCCTGTTTCGGAGATTATTTGTACTTCTGACTTAAGTTGGATTTGGAATTTTTCTTTTACTGTTTTTTGGGCTAATTTAGCTAGCTCTTGAATGTCTGAGGCTTTGGCTTTGCCAAGGTTTAGTATGAAGTTGCCATGCTTTTCGGAGATTTGAGCATCGCCGACTTTTGTACCTTTTAAGCCTGCCTGATCTATAAGCATGCCGGCTGGTTTGTCTGGGGAGGGGTTTTTGAAGAATGAACCGGAGGATGGGCCGAGTGGCTGCTTTGTGAGGCGGAACTGCTGTATTTCGGCCATTATTGCTCTCTGTTGCTCTGCATTGAGGGCGTCTTGTGTGAGCTCGAAGGTTGCGTTGAGGAGAATCTCGCCTGTTTCTTTTATGCTGCTGTGACGGTAGGAGAATTCGAAGTATTTATTTTTTACAGTTCGGATCTCTGCTGTTTTAGTATCTAGTAAGGTAGCTTCTTTTAGGATGTCTTTGGTTTCTAGGCCGTTGCAGCCTGCATTGCCGAATACTGCGCCGCCTATTGTGCCTGGCAAGCCAACCCATTTTTCTAAGCCACTGTAGTTGTTTTTTATTGTTTCGTGGATGAGCACGGCGGTTGAGACTCCTGCATCTGCGGTAACTGTGTTTTCGTTAAAGCTAATGTTCTTGGAATTTATTTGAATTATTAGGCCTCGGAAGCCTGAGTCTGAGAAAAGAATGTTTGAGCCTTTTCCTATTATTAAATAGGGGACACTATTTTCTTTTGCGAATTTTAGGATTTTTTGGAGACTTTCTGAATCGCTTGCTTGATAAAAATAATCAGCTGGTCCACCTACCGCAAAGGTACAGTATTTGGCTAACTGCTCATTTATTTTTAGTTCCGGGAATTGTGATTGCAGAGTGTCCATGCTAACTTATAAATGGTGTTCTACAGAGCAGAACGCCTGTTTAGGTGCTCGCACTACTATAGCATTTTTAAATTAAATTGACAGTAGCTTTGTTTTAAAATAGAATTCCGCTTGCCTGTTTAAGGCATATTGAGCCACCTTAGCTCAGCTGGTAGAGCAACGGTTTTGTAAACCGTGGGTCATCGGTTCGAATCCGATAGGTGGCTCCATTTAAAAAACTGACGGACGTTTATGTTCGGCAGGTTTTTTAAAGCGTATTCGGCTTTGCGCTAAGCATGCCGCCGGGTTAAACTCCTTAGTATGGATATAAAGATTATTTTTGCAGTTCTTGCCACGGTCACGGGGATTGTTGGATTTGCTCCCTACATTATGGATGTATGGAATAAGACTACAAGGCCTCATGTTTTTACATGGGTGATTTGGGGTATTACACAGGGCACAGCAACCGCTGGGCTTTTGTATGGCGGTGGTGGTTTTGGGGCTATTCCAATGGCTATATCGGTTGCTCTTACTGTGGTTGTTGTTCTGTTGTCTATTCGTCTCGGGTCAAAAAATATTACTAAAGGTGATGTAGTTGTATTTGCTGCGGCCATTTTTGCAGTTTTTGTATGGTGGAAGTTAGAAAGCCCATTGATGGCAGTGATAATGGTTTCATTGATTGATGTGGCTGGTTATATACCTACCTTTAGAAAATCTTATAATGAGCCATGGGCGGAAACAATAAGCTCTTGGGTTGCTTTTGCATTGGCAAACGGATTTGCAATACTTGCGGTGGAAAATTACAACCTTCTAACGGTTAGCTATTTGGCAATAATTACTTTAGCTAATTTAGCTTTAGTGGCTTTCTTACTGGTGAGGCGTAAGGATATTAAGCGTTGACGTTTTTTTAAGTATCCGCTTTAATGGGGTCTTAAAAAAATTTATATGTTAGATGGGCTTACAAGTGTTTATAGGGTTGCGGCTGATCAAGTTGAATTGGTGGATGATTTGAGCTATGAAAGATCGAGGCAGATTGTTGATGAGCTTTATTGTGGGAATGATCCGTTTAGATTTGATGATGACAGGGAAACTGCTAGCTCTTTGCTTGAAAGGGCTTTAACTATTTGTAGAAAGAGTGATAGCAATGAGGGTGGTCCTCTTTTTCTTGACGACTGTTTTCAGCATTGGTCAGAAATCTCTCATTATTGTTTTAATGTTTTGGGTATAATTTATGATGAAAAGGAGTTTTCGGAAAATGTTCCTGATGATTTGGTTAAATTAAGCAGAGACAGGGCCCTTGAAATTGTAAATTCTGTAATTAATGCAGAGGATGAAAGTACGCTTGATGACTTATCTCTTAGAGAGACTGATGGATTTGGCAGAGCTTTAATTATGCTTAATAAAGCATCAGAAGCTGTATCGGATGGAGATGATTTAGGCTTAATCCCAAATGATTTTTGGCAAACTGTTACAGGTAGCCTTGTTAATAAATTTACAGAAATATGCGTAAGGACTAATGCTGAAGAAGATACGCCTATTGAGCATCCTACTCTAGATATTAGGCTTAATCCATTGTTGGAGCTTAAACATTTACTTGTTGTGAGAAAACAAAAGGTTGGGAAGGCTGGAGTTGTTCGTTTTGTACATAAAAATGAGTTCTACTCAATAAATCAAAAAGATATTTTGCCTCACGTAAGGGGGCAATTGGAAATACATCGAACCAGGATGATGAAGGAAAAATATGGCGAAAACTACGCACCTATTTCTTATTCTAGGGGTTATGAAAATCAGGTTTGTAATGTGCTGGATGAATTAAAAAACGATGGAACAATTACCAGAGCCTATAAAGTTTTTGAAAATAAAAACGGGGTTTTGAGTAAGGTTTTTGAGTTTATAGTAACATTGCGTGCTGATGGGGTTTTGGAAATTCCTCAGCTTGATGAGTGCCTTGAATTGAACGGAGGATTTAAAAGCTTTGGATTTAAGAATCTTTCTCCTGGACCCTTCGCAGAGGCCTAATAAACCTTGCTTAACCAATGTGAATATTTTGGCATCTTGTTGCGGAAAAGAGAGTCTAGTAGGGCTTGAAGTTTTTTGATTGTTGGGTAGTCGGATTTAAGAAGTGATTTTTTGTCGACAGTGGCAATGGCGGTGATTTTTGCGGCGGTTCCTGTGAAGAAAAGCTCTTCGAATTCTGTGAGTTCTTCTGGAAGAATTGTGCGCTCTTCTGTTGGGATGTTTAGCTCGTCTTTTAGGATTGTGATTATTGTGTCGCGGGTGATGCCGTTTAGGATGTTGTCTGTGAGTGGGGGAGTGATTGCTTTGTTTTTTTGGATGGCGAAAATGTTTGCGCCCGAGGCTTCGCATACATGGCCTTGGCGATTTAGGAATAGGCATTCATCATATCCTTGGCTTAGAGCGTCTGATTTGGCGAGGGCAGAGTTGATATAGGATCCGGTGGTCTTTGCCTCTATAGGCATCATGTCGTTATCTATGCGGATATATTTTGTGATGCCAATGTTAAGGGCTTTGTTGGAATCGAAATAATCTTTTAGGGAAATTAGGTAGATTGCGAGGTCGTCGTCTGGGTTGTTGAAGCGGGGAGTGAGTTTTGTGGAGGCGCAGTAGAGGGTGATTCGGAGGTAGATGTCTTCCTCTGCGCCGTTTTTTTTGATTAACTCTAGGATTGTTGTGCGGAATTTTTCGAAATCGTAGAGGAAGTGCATGCCAAGTAGTTTGGATGCGTTTTGTAGGCGGGCGAAATGATCTTCTAGACGGAATAGGTAGAGGTTTTCTCCATCCCAGTGGGCTCGAAGGCCCGTGTAACAGCCAAGGCCATACTGAACAACCTTAGATTGTATGGAAATCGTTGCGTTTTCTATGGGTGTTATTTCGCCTCTGATAAAGGCGTATGGGAAGGTTTCAGACATGATTGAAGTTTAGCGTTATGGATTTTGGTTTGCAAGATCAGCCGATTTCGATATAATCCACTGTGTTTATACGTGGGTCGATACTAAAGCGGTCAAATAGGGCAGACTGTAAATCTGCTGGCTACGCCTTCGAAGGTTCGAATCCTTCTCGGCCCACCACAAAAAAAGCGGCGAACTATCGGTTCGGCGGTTTTTTAATTGTTTTGTAGGTAAAGCGTGGCAATCAAAATTTGTACTAGTACAAATTTTGATTAAGAAACACGTCATCCCCGGGGATAAGCTTGACCTTTTTCATATATTCTTGTAAAAGATAGCCTTATTGATAAATAATAATATGGCTAAATCCCCAGGCAGTAATCCAGATGATGCTTTTTCATTAGAGCAAATTGAATCCCTTGGTGTGCAAATATTTGGTGATGATTTTGATAAGGGTGAAACAAAAGCAGCTAGTATAGCTGTTGATGCTGTAAAAAATGCCCTTTTGGCCGATAGAACAGGGCATGCACTTCAATGTCTTGGCAGGCTTACTCCGACTATTTTTTATATAATCATGAGTATTTTAAAGACCGATGATTGGTTTAAAGAAAATGTTATAATTGTTTGTTTTAATTTACCTGATGGTGGCTCTTTTATGGGTTTTGGCCTTAGAAGGGAAATTCCTTTTTGGAAAGCACATGGTCGTGATTTTTTGCGATCTCCAAGTGTTAGGCTTTATGGGGTAGAGCAATATGCCACTACTGCACTTAATTCTGTTACCATTTAAATTATGGCAATTACAAATTCAACACAATTTATGAAAGGGGGTCCACCTGAGGAGCCTGTTTTGTTCATGGCTGATGATGCTGAAAATAGGCGTGCGATGGAAGTTCTTGGTAAGGCTGCTGAGGCTGTGGGTACTGGCAATGCATTTGTCTTTAGAGTTACATGTGAAAAATTCCGTATTGCTGTTTTAATGGTTCTGATTGCTACTCCAAATATGGAAAATTGCAGAATTGCATATGTTGATGTTGATGAGGTTAATGGAGACTTCCTTGCTATTATGTCTCCAAAGTTTAGTGATTTCCCAACGGCTGAAAACATGCTGGACAGTGACATTTTAGATCTTAGTGGGTTTATGCACTAAACCTTGCAATAATCCTAGGTATTTGGTAACTTGCGTTCTAAAAAATAATTAACAATATAAATATGGGCTTTGAAGGAAATTTTGATGGAACTGATGACCTAACAGCTATGATGTTTCACAGGCCAGCTGATCATCCAGAAGCAGTTATGAATTCTATAAGCGATGCAGAGATAGAAGCGGAGGTTGCTAGGTTAAGAGCATTAACTATCTATCCAGATAGAGTAAATGAAATGCCAGTTGCTGGATATGGTCGTGATATTAAAACACTTGCTGATTTAATAGCTGATGTGGAGCGTAAGGGGCATTATGGTGTGGGCCTAATATTATATGCTAGATCTAAGCAAACTGATGCTATAAGAAGAGGCGTTTCTGCTGATGCTAAAGATACTTTGTAATATTAGTTCTTTAATTTCCAACCGGAGCGAAGGATTAGGTATGAGGTAATTCCAAGTACAAGAGTTCCAATTGAAATAAATGCGAATGAAAAAGCGACTGAGTACTCTGCGTAGCCGGTGAAGCCGTAGCGCAGGGTATTTACCATATAAACTATTGGGTTGAATTGGGATATTATGCTGAAAGGTTCTGGTAGAGATTTTGTGCTGTAAAATACGCCGCCGAGGAAGGTGAGTGGCATTATTACGAAATTTGTGAGGAAGGCCGCTTTGTCGAATTCGTCTGCCCAAACTCCAACTATAAATCCTAGGAAAGAGAAGAATAAATTTAATATTAGTGCTGAGGCCAGGGCGATTGATATTGAAAATGGAGTTATGTCTACGAAAAAGGCTGCGGATGCTAAGGTTGCCGCTCCTACGATAAATCCGCGCAATACAGCTGATGTAATGAAGCCAATTAGAATCTCGCCTGTGGTTAGGGGAATTGTCATTAGCTCGTCGATTCGTCCTTGGTATTTTGTGATGATTATTGATGAAGATGGATTTTGATAAGCGTTGTTTATCATTCCCATCATTACAAGACCGGGAACCATAAATTCTAAATAGCTAATTCCACCAATTGTTTGTGTGGCTCGGCCAAGAGATAAGCCGAAGATTGATAGAAACAAAAGGTTTGAGACTACAGGTGCAATTATTGTTTGCATATAAACTTTCAAGAAACGGTTTGTTTCACGCTTGAAGAGCGTCCATGTTCCTACTGGGTTATTCAACATTTTGTTTGTACGTTAGATCTATAAATGCATCTTCTAGTGTTTGATTTGCTGTAAGGTTTTTTGTTGTATCTAGGGCTACAACCTTGCCTTTGTTTATTATTGCCATGCGCTCGCAAAGATTCTCTGCTTCCTCAAGATAGTGAGTTGTGAGCAGAACCGTTAGACCATCCTCATTTAGCTGTTTCATGTACTTCCAAAGATTGTGGCGAAGCTCTACGTCTACACCGGCTGTTGGCTCGTCTAAGATCAAGAGTTTTGGATTGTGTACAAGGGCTTGTGCCACGAGTAAGCGACGTTTCATACCACCAGAAAGTGCTCTAGTATTGGCATGCTTTTTATCATGAAGATTGAGCTTTTCTAAGATTTCGTCGATGTGTTTTTGGTTGTTTCTGATGCCATAATATCCTGAGCGAATTTTCATTGTTTCGTTTACTGAGAAAAATGAATCAAAACTTATCTCCTGTGGAACAACTCCAATAAGGCGTTTTGTTTCTTCGCGATTTTCTGCAATATCCATGCCGAAAACTTTAATAGAACCCTCGGAAATTTTTGTTGGACCGGCAATTATATTTATGAGTGTGGTTTTACCAGATCCGTTTGGTCCTAGCAAAGCAAAGAATTCTCCTCTTTGTATTTCAAAATCGAGGCCTTTTAAAGCGTGTGTTCCGCTTGCGTATGTTTTATGGACGTGGCTAATTTTTAGGGCTGTATCAGACATTTTAATCATTTTGTATGAAGATCTTAGTTCCGTGGGCCCATTTCCGCAAGGCTTTCATTAGCGGGAGTATTGCGAGTGAATATTTTAAGAAGACCAGGCTTCGTAGATACCAGATGAGGCGGCCGGTGATGATGTGGTTTTTTGTTTTTAGCAGCGCGTAGCGGCCGCCTAGTGGAATTAGATAGATTAATGCTTTGGGGCTGTAGGTTTCTAGTGGACGACCTTCTATTGAATTAATTATGTTTTGAGATATTACTCCTCCTTGACTAAAGGCTGTGCGGGCTAGCATTGGGATTCTCTGAGTTGGGTTTGCTGGGTCGGGGAAAAAGGCATTATCGCCGGCGGCAAAGATTGATGGAGCTCTTAGGGTTTGTAACGTTGTTCTCACTTTTATTGGTTTGCTGCTTAAAATTGGGGCTGATTTTACTCCACCTGTCCAAATAAAAATATCGTAGGGGATGGGGGATTTTGCTCCCTTTATAGCGATTTGTTTTGCTGTAACTTTTGTTATGAAGCTCTTGAGATGTATTTTTACCTTTAAGATTTTGAATCGATCCTTTATGACTTTTGTACCTTTTGCATCTAGACCCCCAAGACTGCTTAATCCTTCTACAAGGTGAATCTTAATTTTCTCATAAGGGTAGTTGTATTTTTTGCAGAGTTTTTTGTATGCGAAGCTAAGTTCTGCTGCTGTTTCTACGCCTGTTGGGCCTCCTCCACCTATAACAATATTTAATTCTTTGATGGATTTTTTCTCCCAAAGTTCTTGTAGGTGTTGATCTAAATGGCAATTAATTATGATTGCATCCTTAATATCTTTTAGTGGTATGGAGTGTTTTTCGAGGCCAGGAATGTTGAAATAATTAGTAACGCTTCCTAGAGCGATTACTAAATAGTCGTATTTTATTGGCTTTCCTTTTTTGAGTAGAATTTGGCGGGACTTTACTTTAAGAACTTCATCTCTAATAAATTTTACCTTTTTGGGATCTATGAGTTCGGCAATAGGCGTTGCGATCGTATCTCTTAGCTTACTTAAACACTGCTTTGTGATTTTTTTGTTGAATGCGGTGGCAACCTCGTAAAGATCGGAACGATACACATGCATATCGTTTTTATCTATGAGGGTAATCTTGTAATTAGGATCTTTAAGCTTTTTAGAAAGATCTTGAGCTACCCTTAGGCCGGCGAAGCCGGCCCCAAGAATTACTATATTTTTTACCATTTTAGATTTTTTACCGCGTCTGGATCATCACCATGCTCATGAATGTGGCTTAAGTGACTATCTATTTCTGCTTGAATTTGGCTTATTAGTTTAGTTTTTTTCTTACGAACTGTTTTGTTTCTCTTGGATCCTTCTTCTATCAAATTCATTGCTAAGTGGTAGCAGCTCACGCCGTTTCTAAGTTTGATGTCGAATGGAGTGGTTGTTGAACCCTCTTCTTTGTATCCGTGAAGCGTGAAGCGGTCTGAATCAGTATGTGGCCATAGTACTTGCTCGATGTCGTTTACATATCCATGGTAGCTAAATACTACCGGTTGTTTTTCTGTGAAGAATTGGTTGAATCCCATTTTGGTGAGACATTTGTTTCCATCACAATAATCACCGAGGCCTATAGATGTAAGTTCTGAAACATTTACGTATCGTATTTTTAAATCTGGGGCCAGGCGTTTGCACATTTTTACTGCCATGATTGCTTCTTGTGTAATGTAGTCTCCAGCTGATGCCATAACCACATCCGGATCTTTGCTTGCACTTTTACCTCCAACCCAATCCCAAATTCTTAAGCCTGTTTTTGCCTGTTCTTTTGCCTCTTTTAGAGTTTGGTATTGTGGAAGATCTCTTTTGCCCGCAACTATTACAGCGATGGAATCTTTCTTGTTCATTGTTTCTTCGAAGGCAACAAGTAAGCTATTTGCATCTGATGGGAAATATATTTGTGAGAATTTTCCGTGTTTTAAAAGCACAGAAGAAATGAAGCTTGGATTTTGGTGAGAATATCCGTTGTGGTCTTGTCTCCAACCTAAACTTGAAAGTAAGTAAGTGGCTGTAGATACCGGTTTTCTCCATTTAACTTTTGCTGATTGTTTAAGGAATTTTGCGTGCTGATCCACCATACTTGAAATGATAGGGGCAAAGGCTTCGTAGGTTACAAACATTCCATGACGACCTGTAAGAATATACCCCTGGAGCCAACCTTGAAGTGTGTGTTCTGAGAGCATTTCCATTGCGCGTCCGTCTGTTGATAGATTTTCGTCTGAAACCTTTGTTGGCCAAATGTAAGCACGTTTTGTTGCTTCAAATATTGCACCGAGTTTGTTGGATTCTATTTCGTCCGGGCACATTAGTCGGAAGTTTTTCTTGTTCATTTTGAAAATATCTCGAAGCATTAATGCGCCGTGTTTCATTGAGCTGCATTTTATTTCGCCTTGTTTTTTTACTTTTACCGCATGTTTTGAAAGGCTTGGTAATTTGAGTTTTTTGTACATATTTCCACCTATCGCATGTGGGTTCATTCCTATTCTTAGTTTTCCTGTTGGCATGAATTTTAGAACTTCTTTCTTTGGTGCGCCTTTTTTGTCTACTAGCTCTTCGATGTTATAGCTTTTTAGCCATTTTTCTATTGTTTTTAGCGCATCTGGATCTTCGTTTGGGTGGCCAATTGGAATACCGTGTGCATGGAAAGACCCCTCTACTTTGTGATTATGATATTTTTCAACCCCTTTCCATCCTTTTGGTGTTCTTAGCAAAATTACCGGCCAGGTTGGTTGGAAATTTAGAGTTTTTTGTGCACGGGCTTTCTTTTGGATTGCTCGGATTTCTTGATAAGCAGATTCCATAGCTTTGAATGTTTTTTCTTCTACATTTGGACCTTTTATTATGTATGGCTTGTAACCATAACCCTTGAAAAGGTTTGTGAGCTCTGCATCGCTCATTGTTCCGTATATTGTTGGGTTGCTTATCTTGTAGCCGTTTATGTGCACGATAGGGAGTACTGCTCCTGAAGTTTTTGGATTTAGGAATTTGTTGCTGTGCCATGCTGTTGCGGTTGGCCCGGTTTCTGATTCTCCATCTCCTACAACTACTGCTGTGATTAAATCCGGGTTGTCGAATACTGATCCGAAGGCTGTAGCGAGGCTGTAGCCGAGCTCTCCTCCTTCTAATATTGAGCCTGGAACTGTGGGTGTAACGTGGCTTGGGAAAGGTGAATATGGCCAACTAAAATCCTTAACTATTTGGCCGAATCCTTTTTTATTGAGTGGGTAATTTTTGTAAAATTCGTCGAGTGTTTTTTCTGCATATAGATTAGCGAGTATGGCTGGTGCTCCGTGGCCTGGGCCTGTAATAAGCATCATTGATGCCTTGTGTTTGTGCACAAGGTAATTGAGATTTGCGTAGATAAAATTTAGCCCTGGAACTGTTCCCCAGTGACCAAGAATTCTAGATTTGAAATGCTCTACTTTAAGCTCTTCTTCAAGGAAAAAGTTATCTTTAAGGTAAAGCTGTGCTGCTGCTAGATAATCCGTATAACGAAGATACTTATTTATCCAAGAGAGAGCTTGAGCATTTTTAGTTGCCATAATAGAATGAGGTAATTTCTTAAGGTTATTTTAACATGAAAGTTATGATGTGGGGAGGGGAGTTTTCTTGGGGTGAGGGTGTTGAGAGTTGCTGTGTTGGGCTGAGATTATGCAATGATTTTGAGGAGCTGGCGAGGATATCCCCGGGGATGGCGGGGATGGATTTGGTTGTGAGTTTTCCCCGGGGAAAAAGTTCGACTTGACGATTTTTGGGGATTTTGTGGTGGGTGGCTGGTTTTTGTGTGATGAGTTTTTGGATAGATTTTGATTTTTGTGGTGGAGTGGGTGCGGAACGTGCGCGTCCGAGGGCTTCTAGGATTTCCTGTGGCGCGTTTTGAACGTTAATATCTTTTTGGATTTTAAAAATATGTTATTTTGGCTTTCTGCTGCGGTTTTTGGCTGGTTTTTGTGAGTGGAATTTGCTAGTATTTAGGGCACTTCATAACATAAAACACTATGACAAATAAGGAAATACATCACAGGTTTAGGGGTTTGGGTAGAGATCACAGGCGGATTGTGAATGAGTTGGTGGCAATGCTGCCGGAAATTTCTGAGCGAGGAATTTTCCGTGAACATGGTTGCACTTCCATTTATGAATATGCCGGAAAATACGGCGGCCTTTCTTATAGCGTTGTGCAAAAAGCGCTTTGGGTCGAGGAAAAGCTTGTTGAGGCTCCAAAGCTCAGGGAAGCGGTAAAAGAAGTTGGTGTGCATAAAGTCGCGCTTTTTGCGACACTTGCCACCAAAGAAAATGATGAAGCCTTAGCAGATAAGGTGAGAAATATGAGTAAGCCCGCTTTGCAAGAACTTTCTAAAGAGTTGAGGGGGAATGCGGTGAAAAAAGTAAGCGTGGAGCTGGATCCTGAAATGCAGTTTTTGCTAAATAAGCTAAAAAGAGAATTAGGCATAGAAGATGACCTGGAAGCTTTAAAAATTATTCTCAGAAAATTTAGAAATTCCATCCCCGGGGATGAGAAAATCCCTCGGGAAAGAACCGCGCGAGAGCTCCAGGCGGGAGCCGAAACTCGTTATATTCCAGCACAACAAAAACGCGAAGCAATCCAAAAAACCAAGGGTAAATGTGCCTACCCAAACTGCTCAAAACCCTACGAGCACCTGCATCACAGCGATTATTTTGCCCATTCAAGGGATCACCAAAATCTGCAGCCTTTATGTCGATCTCATCATGAGTTTATGCATAATGGGCTGGTGGGATTTTCCGGGAAAGCGCCTAAAGAGTGGAAACTTATCTTGGATTCCAAAACAAACTATTATGACTCCTTGTATCGGGCGTACCGTAAAAATTAGTTCAAAGGTGTGAAAAGTTCTCTTAGCTTTCCGTAGGCCTGTGTGTATTGATTTGCGAGTCCTTGGCGGTCTGTATCTGTAATAGAGTATGGGTCTTCAGTTTCGTAATTTACCTCGAAGGCCGTTTCTTGGATACTTTGTGGTAGTAAGTTGTGGATATATGAGGCGCTTGATGAGAAACCTGAAACCGCACGACCAGCTGGGTCGATAATAATAGTTTTTATGTGATCTCCTCTTTTTATTTCTTCTGTACTCATTGGTGTGCCATAGTTGCTGAATGGTAGCACTGCCACAATAACCTTGAAGCCCTTAGGAAGGTTTAGTTTTAGTTTTGCGTCTTGCATCATGTAATCTATGTTTCGCTTTAGCACCTCATCAGAAAGTACTTCCTGATCGCCGATTATTTCACGACATGCATTTTGATAATCCTCAAGAGACAGGGCGTTTAGATGTGGAGTCGCGGCATTTGCATTGCCTCTATTTTGCTCAGCTCGTTGAGATTCTCTGGTAAATAATTTTAACACTTCATTAGGTTGATTTTCTGGTTGTGACATAGCTTCTTGTTTCATTTTAATTTGGTTATTTTTGTTTTTATTTTTATGCCGCTGGTGGCAAGTTTTCATTTAATGTAATTCTATCATATTTGTTAATGAATTCTGATAGCTGCTGCGATAATTTTTCTAGAACCCCAGGCTGCCCTGCACTTATCGGATTCATAAGTGGTTTTACCATTGCTTTGAGTTCTGGGATATCTCTCCAATTATGGCCAAAGTATTGAGAAAACCCCTCGTCTAGCATCTGCCCTATTGCTCTTGGGTCTATAGAGCGACCCATAATTTTAGCAATTTCTTGGGGCGATTTACCATCAGATTTTAGCATTATTATAGCTTTTTCTAGCTGCACCGGCTCAAAAGAATACATTGGAGTTCTGAACCAACTGAGATTTGGATCTATAGCTTTGTCAAACGAATTCATAGAATTGTCTATTACTTTGAATTTATGACTTTTTGCTTTATCAGATTTCATTCCAAGTACGTTTTTTGGCTTTATGTCTCCATGGAACACTTCTCTTTTGTGATAATCTTGTGCTCCTCTAATTACTGTTTTAATCCCTTCAAAATATTCTCTGACAGGAATAGGATTCTCACCCATAGTTAATTCAAGCATGTCTTTTGTTTTCTTTCCTGTTTCATAAATCACAAATTTTCCATTCTCTTCAACATGTAGAACCTTGATTAGGTTATCGCTATTCAATTCTATTAATTTCTCTGCCGTTTTAGCTTCTAAATACATGGCGCGACCGGTTGTGCCATAAGTGTCTAGCGGCCTTTTTATGGCGGTAAAATGCACTTCTCCATTTTCCATATAAATAAAATTGTCTACCACCCCAAAGCCTCCTTGGCCAAGATATTTACCTAAATATCCTTCGACTTTTTGTCCAAGATGATTATAGAATTCAACCTTATTGCCTCTTATAATACCTTGAATCGCTTCAGTTTCACCGAGATGTTTTAGATCTTTGCAATCTTTAATAATCTTGTAACCTAGGGGGTCTCTACTTTTGAGACTGTGGATTACTTCTGCCACTACTCCTGTTGGCTTTTCGCCAGCTTCAATTGCTTTAATAGCTGTTTCTACTTTTTCAAGCCATTTAGGATTTGCATATATTATATTCCCTAAGTTCATGGCATCATTTTCGATTTTCATTCTTTTAAGATGGTGTTCAATTACTTTTTGAACCCTTTTCAAATTTACTCCTGGTTCGCCTTGGATTTTGCCTTTTTCTATTAGATCGTGAACGGTTTTTAACATTTCCTCGTCGTGAACTATACTATCTATGAGGCTGGCACTAACCTTCACTCTTCCACTGATGATAAGCTTTTTAGGAATTGGAACTCCCAAATCGAGCAGTCGAAATAAGGAATAATCTGTTGGCATGATGTGACCATCATTTACCAAGTCGCAGAATGTATTTGGGTCTATATCGTAATCTTTGAATTGCTGGTTGGCTATTTCATCGATCGCGAGGCGTTCTTGGTGAGTTTCTGCACGTTCTGCCATTTCTTTAATAATATCTCCACGTGTTGCATCGGTGTCCATTCTTGCGTCGATTTCTTTGAGGAACTCATTTTTAATTTCCTTGAATTTTGCTCTTTCTTTCACAGCTTCTCTTATTTTTGATGGAGCATCTTTGACACTTTTAGCTCCGCTTTGTACTGCTTCTTTTATTGACTCTGCTCCTGCCTTTGTTGCTGCCGTAGCCATTTCTTTCATAGTTTGCAGTGCTGAGAGTTCTGCTGCTCGAGCAATTTTTAATGAATTTGCTGCAGCTTTTCCTCCTGCTCTTAGTGCTCCCGCTCCGGTTGCAGTTGTAACAATACTTACAAATATTTTTGCTATACCAATACCAATATTTAGTTTTTTGAAGTCTTCAATTCCTGCCATCTCCTTACCCATATTGAGCCATATGTCTACTGTTGAAATATTTTTATTTAATCCAACTAGAGCTGAAACTCCGTGAAATGTTTCTATAGGGGATGCTGCCATACCTACAACCCCTCCTCCCATTCTCAATAAAAGTCCTGGAACTACTATTGGAGCGGTAACAACTATTGATCCTCCTTTTTTAAGCCCCCATAGTAGGGGATTGGTAGTTTTTTCTGCTCTGTTTATTTTGTTTGCAATTTTTTCAGCAACTCCTATAAACCAGTCTCCTCCTTTATTCGTAACTCCGGCTATCACTGAAAGGGCAGCTCCGGCTGTTGACTCCACTATGCCTGCTGGCTCAAAATTCATATGATCAAAAAGCTTCCTTTGAACTTCCATATTATTGAGAGTGTATTGATGAGCTACATTGTTTTTTAGAACTGCTCCATCAATTTGCCGATCTAGCTCAGTCCAATCTTTAAATGCCTCTTTGTAAAATTGCTCTCCTTTTTCTCTTTGTTCTGGTTTTAATTTTTCTAGGCGTTCTTGTTTGGCTCTAATTTCTTTTTCTCTTAGCCAGTTTGATGCACTCGCAAGTTTACTTCCATACTCCTTAATCTTTTCTTGAATTTTTTGAAATCTTTCGATTCGCTTTTCTAGCATTTTTTTACCTCTATTTATATTTTCCTTGAGGATGTAGGTTTCTCTTCCCCCTCCTCCTCCAAATAGGGCTGCAAATTTACGATAGGCTTTTAGGCCATTTAGGGATTCCTGATATTTTTCATAATGGGCATTTAAGCTGTTTACATGATGAATCGCAGACTTTCCTTCGTGTGCCAGGCGAGCATTGTAATCCTCGTAGTCCATTAGCTTGTCTTCCAAGGTGTAGAGATCTGTAATTTCACCCGGATCATTTGAAATTTCTGAAAGTTCTATTTTTGGTGCTGGTTTGCTTTTAGACTTTTTAATCCCTTCTTTAGCTTCTTCCATTGCCTTTATTTGTTCTTCTGTTGGGGCATATTGAGTGAACATAGCTTCTGCCTGTTTCACCATATCTTTGCGGAAATTTGCAAATTCTTTTTGATCTAAACCTTTTTCTTTGTCCCGATCGTAACGTTCCGGGGAACTAAGAAAGTAATTTACAAGCTCGTTGTGGAGGTGTGAATTGAAAGATTGAGGTAGGTGTTTTAACTTATCACGATGCTTTTCTATTGTTTTGTTTGCCTCATCTGCCAGACTATTTATATCTAATTCTTCGGGTTCCTGCACCTCTTTTTGGCGTTTTAAAGATGCTAATTCTATACCATCAAAAACTGGCACTTCATTGAAGTGTACTAAGCGGTTCTCTTTGAATTGTGAATATTTTTTATAGTTCATCTAAAATTTTATCTGCATTTTTGTGTTCCTTAGTTTCGTAATCTGATTTAATTTCTTTTGTTGCTTTGTCTAAGAAATTCTCAAGATTTTTATAAAATTTTGGGTCTTTTTTTATTGCATTTTTTATCAATTCGTCCTGTTGTTTTTTGGCTTTTTCTAGCAGTGTTAGAAGCTTTTTTTGCGCGTGCATTGGCATAAATTCAAGCCTTTTTAAAAAGCTCTGAATTTCTTCAGACTTAAAGCATAAAAGTTCGTTTAATAGGGATTTTATTTTTGTTTTCATCTAGTTATTATACCATATTTAAGCCGTTTTGGGGAGTGGCAATTAAAATTTTTCACCTCAATATCCTCTCCCCAAAACTAACTAAGGCTTGTGTTTTTCTCGTATTTTTGACATATTTTTGGCTATGAATAGAGGTTTTTGGGACAACTTGGAATATCCAGTGATTGGGCTCTCTCCTATGGATGGAGTAACTGATACTGCATTTCGTCATATTGTATGTAAATACAGTAGGCCTGACGTTGTGATTACTGAATTTACAAATGTGGAGGGCTTAGCTAGGGGGGCTGTAAAAATGCTTAAGGCTTTTAATTATGATGAGAGCGAAAGGCCCATTGTTGCTCAGGTTTATGGGGTTGAGCTGGATAGTTATTATAAGTGCTGTGTGATGTTGTGTGAGATGGGTTTTGATGGAATTGATATTAATATGGGATGTCCTGCTAATGCTGTTGCGAGGCATGGTTCCGGGGCGGCTTTGATAAGAACTCCTGATTTAGCGCGGGAAATTATTAGCATATGCAAGAGAGCATGTATGCATTGGGCTGAGGGAATTACGATGAAAGAAACTGGTGTGCATGAAAACATGATAGAGCTTGTGCCAGAGGGGAAGTTTGAGAGACGTTTGATTCCAGTTTCTGTAAAAACTAGAATTGGTTATGGAGAATCTGTTGCAGAGGAGTGGACTAAAAATTTATTGGAGGAGATGCCTGCAAATATTACTATGCATGGCAGGACACTTAAGCAGATGTATTTGGGCTCTGCAGATTGGGAGGAGTTGAGGAAGGCTGCTAAGGTTTGCAAGGGGAGTGGTGTTTCTTTTTTGGGAAATGGTGATGTAGATAGTATGGAAGATGCGAGGCTTAAATGTGATGAATATGGGGTTGATGGAGTTTTGGTGGGCAGGGCTCTATTTGGCAATCCTTGGTTTTTTGGCGGAACTAAACCAAACTTGGAAGAACGTATGAAGGTGATGATTGAGCATGCTGAATATTTTGAGAATTTAGGGGGTTTACATTTTCATCATATGCGAAAGCACCTTGGATGGTACTGTAAAGGCTTTGATGGCGCGAAAGAACTAAGAATGAAACTTACAAGAACTGACTGCGCTGCAGAGGTTAAGGAAATTATTTATTCCTCATCTCTACTAAGTATATAATCCTTTTCTGGCTTTTCGAATAACTTTCCAATTCTTTCTTCTATCCAATCTATAAGTTCTATATTTCTTTCCTGCATATCCTCTTCACTGAACATTTTTCCAAGCCTTATTGCCGCTGCTACAGCTATGAAACGAGCAACGTGGAAATCATCTTTTTCGCGAAATGGATTTTCTGCTGTGCCATTTTGAGACTCAAGTTTATTCCATATTTCATTGGCTCTACTTAGAGGCATTTTGGCTGCAAGATCTGATGCTTTTTTTAACCTAGCTGTTGGATTAAGCGTCCCATTCCCTTTATCTGAATAATCTTCTGGGTCCACTGTCCATGTATAAGAAAAACGACGCTCTGGAGGGAGGCTATAAGCCGTACCTTTTGTTAATTGTGCCTGTACCGCTTCATTGCATGTTGTTATTACGTCAATTGGTGCCGAACTCCTTGCCATAACTGCTTGTGCAAGGCTTTTAATCTCTACAGTTGTCCCCACTGGTAAATCTATAAGTCCACGTCTGGCCTCTGCTATTACTGGTGCTTTTTTTTCTGAAACATAACGCTGCTTTCCGCCAACAGGTAGCCCAACTGCTTCTATTGCACTATCTCTTGCTGCTTTTAATTGATTTAACATAATTTAATTTTAGAAGGCGTTATTCTATGTACTTATTGTGTTTTAGTCAAGCTTCGTGTAGCTTTTTGCCATGTCGAGAAACAAGCAAAGACAAATAGATGAAGTTTGCGGTTTTGAAAATGTGTTTTGTGAACCTCTTGAAAGTTATTTTGAGCGCAGCGCTCCTTTGGTTTTAGAGATAGGCTGTGGGCATGGTCAATATACTTTGGAGATGGCTAGGCGATTTCCTGAGAAGAATTTTTTAGGTTTAGATAAGAAGGGGGATAGAGTTTGGAATGGCTCGATAACTGCTTCTGAAGAGGGGTTATCTAATGCTGGATTTGTTAGAACTTTGATAGAAAAAGTTGGTGATTTTTTTGCTAATGGCAGCGTTGATGAAATTTGGATTACCTTTCCCGACCCTTTCCTAAAGCCTTGTAAGCATAAAAAACGTTTAACTTCGTGGCGGTTTTTACAAGAATACAAGCATATTTTGAAGCCTGGCGGAATCTTAAATTTTAAAACAGATAACCTGATGCTGTTTGATTATTCTGTGGGTGTGGTGCGCGAACATGGTGAAATTTTGGAAGAGGTGAGGGATGTACATGGCGAGGGTGGTGGACCGGATATCTTGAGGGAAGTTTTGACCCACTACGAAAAGAAGTTTATGGATAAAGGGCCAATATATTATTTGAAATTTAGGATTTGATGTGGTAAGTTTTGCTCTTAAATTTAATTTTAAAATTATGGCAAGACATAAACTTAGTAGCCAAAGTAAACCTGCTGCAGACAACAGCGTTCCACTTCATTTAAAAGGTAAAAGTGGTGAAGCTTCTTACGATGCTGCAAAGGCTCGTTATTCGACTTTGCAAGGCGATAGAATGTCAAAGATGGGAGAGCCTCATAGAGTTTGGCGGAGTGGAGGAATTGAAACAGAATCTCATCCAACTGACCAAAAAAGTCTTAGAGTGGCAATTAGAAATGCAAAGGCAGAGGTAAGAGAGGCTTTGGCTAGAAGTGGGCGAGTTGATGATTCTATGTATGTTGGTCCGGGGTTTTGGAGGAAGGTGGAAAGAGATGGTTTTGATGCTGCGGAGAAACAGTTTTTTGGAAGATTTAGGTCTCAGGTTTCTTTAGCTACAAGTAGAGCTGTTGAGCCTGTGCGTGAGGCTGTGGCTGAAAAAAGTCAGTTTGAAAAGAACTTAGAGGTTGTGAGTGGATTGGAACGTGGTGATAAGTTTTTGCTGAATGGTGAAAAGGTTACTTTTATTTCTTATTCACATGACTATGATGAAATTGATTATCTTGACCCATCAGGCGTTAGTGAATCATTGATTAATATGAAAAATGGAAATTTAGTTTGTGAAAAATTGCCTGAAAATGCAAATGAACACACCTTAGACCATTGTTCTAATTCTGCAAGGGCTTTGGCATTTTTTGAGAACATTAGGGCTGGCCAAAAAATAGAGATTAATGGTGTAACTAGATCGTATTATTGCGTAAGCCTTTCTGGCATGCATGTTTATTATTATTCAGGTGCCCATAGAGACTGGGCAACAGTTGAAGATTCTATTATAAAAAAATTTGAGGTCTAACTTCTCACTACTTGTGTCGTATTGACTGTAGGTTACATGGCCTATTTTTTATATGCGAAAAAAATAACTGTGAAGTTTTTAGAGGATGTTATTATGTCTTATTTAAGCGTTTAGCAAAATGATCTGATACGTAAGGAATGTAGCTAAGCCTACCCATAGTGTATATGGGAGGAGCAGGAGTGAGGCTGTTTTTGAGATTTTCCAGGTGAAGTAGTGGAGGGCTAATAGCGTTAGCTCTAGCACTAGCATTTCGATGAATGCTGCTTGTGGATCTTGAAGATAGAAGAATAAGAAGCTCCAAAATACGTTTAATATGGCGTTTGCAGCGAAAAGTGCGAGAGCAATTACGTGTACTGGTTTTGGGTTTTTGTGGAATTTGAAAAAGATGAAATTGATTTCGTCGTTGGCGCGATTGTATGTGAGAATTGCTGAGATTGTTGCCAGTACGAAGATTGTATTCCATGCGACCGGAAAAGCCCAACTTGGGGGCGTAAGTTCTGGCCTTATTATAGTTTCATACCAGGGCATGCCGGCCGACGTAAGGAGACTACCCAGTGCGGCTACTGCTATCGTTATTAATGGAATGAGAATATAACGCTTTTTCATGATTTTATTTTAGGACTTTTTTGTAAGTTTGTGAAGCAAATGGACAAATTAGCTCCAATATGGTAGTATTTTGGGTGCCAAGGCTGCCAGTGAGCACTCTTATAAGCCCCCTGAAATTCAGGGGGCTTATTGTCGATGGCTGGTGGAACCATCGGGAATCGAACCCGAACTGGCAAGCTGCCAAGGCTGCCAGCGAGACCACTCTGGTCCCACTTTTTCGACAAACACAGAATCTCAAAATAACATTAAGGAGTTCTTAAATCTTTCTAAATTTCCCATCCCCGGGGACTTTTACCACCAAACTTTTTTAAGTTTGAGTTTGTAGGCTGTAATGTTGGATAGGAGGTGCAGAATTGGTGTTATTAGCAAGAGGGTGATGATATGGAGTGTTGGGAGGATGTAGAGTGGGGAGAGGACTAGGAGGGCGCCCAGAACGAAATCTAGTTGGTCGAATGGGATGAAAGGGGCGCCGGGTTTTATTTTTAGACGGCGTTTTACGAATGATTCAATTAGGTCTCCAAGAAGAGCGCCGAAGCCGAGGGGCAGAGCGTATAGGAAGATGTTGATTTCGCTGTAGTTTAAGAGGGCGTAGGGTGTTGTGATTTGGGTTTGTATTGCGAGCACTAAGAGGGCGGCGGCGTAGCCGGAGATGAGGCCGCGCCAAGTTTTGTTCTTGCCGAAGAGACGCGCGCTAATGGGCGCGGCCCCCCAGGGAATGCTTTTTAAGAGCACTGGTGCCATGTTGGCAAGATAGGCTGGTAGGATAAAGTACAGAGCTTCTAGGACTGTCTGTATCATTAGTCTATTATTATAGGAATTATTAGTGGTGCACGGTCTAGCTTTTTGACTACAAACCTTTCGACTGTGTACTTAATATATTTCTTTACGTCTCTTCTGTCTGCTCCAGGATTTTTCTTTTTAATTGTCTCAAATGCCTCTTTTGCAATTTTTGCAATTTCAGCTGTTACATCCTCTTCGTGCAAGTATACAAATCCGCGAGAAATGATATCTGGCTTACGATTTTTGTTTGCTGATAATATAATTATCAGTGCTCCATTTTTAGACATAGCTTGCCTGTTTTGGATAACGTGGGAATCCATAGTCCCTTCGCCCTTGCCATCTATAAGCATGTCTTTCATTTCAAGTGCCTCTTTGGCTTTGCTCATTTTTCCACGACCTCCAATTGCTATTCCTCCGTTCTCCAAAAGAATTACGTTGTCCTCAGGGATATTACAGTTTTTTACTGCAAGTTCTCCAAGCGCGGTTCTCATATAGTACTCACCATGAATTGGTATCAGGTATTTTGGACTAGCATAATTAATCATACGTATTAGTTCGTCCTGCTTTCCGTGCCCTGAAGTATGAACATCCTTCATATGATTGCTCACAATATGGCATCCTAATTTACAGAAACTATTTACTAGCGCATTTATTGAGTGTTCGTTACCAATGATTGGTGAGGATGAAAATACAATTGTATCTCCTTTTTTAGCTCTGATCTGAGAATGATCTCCTGAGGCAATACGTGAAAGTGCTGCTAAAGGTTCTCCTTGAGAACCGGTTGTAAGAATTAGAGTTCTTTCATCTGGATTTTCTTTTTCTGTATAACGTTTAACATCAAAAATTTGTTCCTTAGGTACATTAATGTAACCAAGTTTGTAAGCTGTTTCGATATTATTTCTCATACTTCTACCACTGATGAAAATCTTGCGATTATGTCTAACTGCGGCATCTAAAATCTGTTGAAGACGTCCTATCTGACTGGCGAAAGAAGAAATTATTATACGCTTTGGCGCTTCTCCAATTACTTCGTCTAGGGCTTGCCCTACTTCTTGTTCTGAAATTGTATGTCCTGGTTTAATTGAATTTGTAGATTCACAAAGCAGTGCCAAAATATTTTGGCTGGCTAGTTTTTCCATTTTTCCAATATCATCCTTTATCATGTTGCGGGCTGGATTGTCGTCAAACTTAAAATCTCCTGTGTGCATTACTGATCCAACTGGAGTATCTACCACAATGGCAACACAATCTGGAATTGAGTGCATCACACGTATAAATCGACAAAGAAATTTACCAGCTCTTATTGGTTTATCAGGATCTATGATGTGTAATTTTGCATCTTTTTGCTGTTTGAACTCTTTAACTCGGTCTTCGATAAGACCCATTGTTAATTTAGTTGCATATACTGGTGGAAAATCTAGTTTTGGCAGGATATAAGGGATTCCTCCGATATGATCCAAGTGTCCATGTGTGATGAAAACACCACGAATACGCTTTTTGTTGCGCTCTAGGTAGTTTATATCTGGCACGATGTAATCGATACCCGGCAATTCCTCACCTGGAAACTGAAAACCCATATCAATTACAATGATATCGTCTTCGTATTCTAAAACTGTGAGATTTTTCCCAACTTCGTTCAAACCACCAAGAGGAATAATTTTCACCTGTCCTTTTACAATAGGTGTTTCACCTGTTGGTCTTGGTTTTATGTCGTGATTAACATACGACTTTTTGTAGTTGTTGTGTGGCTTGTGGTTCTTGTTGTTGTTTGGCTTTCTATGAGAATTTTTATTCTCTGGCTTGTCATTATGTTTCTTTTTATGGAAACTTTTTTTATGAGTTTTTTTGGGATCGCTTGTTGAATTCCCACCCGCATCAGTAGCGGGGGACGAAGGTTTTTTGTCCTCATTAAGAGTCCTCTTCATCCACTTATCTATTTTATCTAACATATTCTTATTACAAAATTATTATTATTCGGCGCTTACCATATATATACTATCATGTTTTTTTGTATTTGGCTAGTTATTTCCAAGCAGAATACTATGTGCTAATATTTATTTATGGATCAGAAAAGTAAAATTGCAATTTTGGGTTTCGGTCTTGAAGGTAAGGCGGTTTTGGATTATTTGCTTCATCACGGATACGGAAATGTGACTGTTTGTGATAAAAATGTAGACCTGAAAGCTGATATGCCGGATGGGGTTTCTGTTATTCTTGGGCCACATTATATGAACCAGCTTTTTGATTTTGATGTTGTTTTTAGGAGCCCTGGAATTCCATACCTTACCCCTGTGATTCAGTCAGCTAAAGCCAATGGCGTTGAGATTACGAGCTGTACTGCTTTTTTTATGGATCAATGTCCTTGTACTGTGATTGGAGTAACTGGAACTAAGGGAAAGGGTACAACTTCTACTCTTATTTATGAGATGCTTAAAAAGGGTGATAGAAATGTATTTTTGGGTGGCAATATTGGCACCCCTGCTCTGGAATTTTTGGATAAAGTTGAGGGAGATGATTTGGTTGTTTTGGAACTATCTAGCTTCCAACTGCAGGATCTTACGAAGAGTCCTAAGGTTGCTGTTTTGCTTAATACTACGAGTGACCATTTAGATTACCATGCAGATGTTGAGGAGTATTTGGCGGCCAAGGAGGCGCTTTTGGCTCATCAAGATAATAATGATTTGGCCGTATTGAATAAGGATTATGAGTATATTAATAATTACAAAAATCTTGTGAAGGGCAATTTAATGTTGGTAAGTACAAAATCGAAGGTTGTTGACGGGGCGTTTGCTGAAGCGGGCGGAGTTTATTATGTGGAATATGAGGACTCTGAACTTATTTGCCCTATTTCTGATGTGCGTTTAATTGGTTCTCATAACTTGGAGAATGTTTTGCCAGCGGTGGCTGTTGCGAAGCATTTTAAGATTAAAAACAAGGATATTGCCGAGGTGCTAAAGGAATTTAGAGGACTTCCACATAGGCTGGAATTTGTACGTGAAACTGATAATATTTTCTATTACAATGATTCCTTCTCTACCACTCCAGATACGTCTATTGCGGCTGTGGAATCGTTTGAGGAACCTACTATTTTGATTGCTGGTGGTGCGGATAAGGGTGCCGACTACAGTGAGTGGGCTACTAAGATTTTGACTCGTTTGAATCTTGAGGGTGTTGTGTTGGTTGGGGACACGGCCGAAAGGATGGAGGCGGCGATCGAGGACGCGAAAGCGAAGCTTGGTGAAGCTGAGGCGACGCCGACGAAAGTTATGAAGGCACATAATTTGAAAGCGGCTGTTGAAAAGGCGCGCGCAGAGCTTAGCGGTGGGGTTGTTGTGATGTCGCCAGCTAGTTCTAGTTTTGATTTATACAAAAACTATAAGGAGAGGGGACAGATATTTAGAGATGTTGTGAATGAGATCTAGTCGTTATCGTCTTCTTTTTCTTTCTTTTCTGCTGCCTTGATTTTCTTTAATTCCTTTTTCTCTTCATGTAAATTTCTACGATCTTTTATTGTTTGATAGTTCACACGAAGCTCTTTTCTTTCTCCTAAGTAGTCGTCTAGGCGGCCTTGTTTGTGGCGGATTATACGAGCGATCATATCTGCCATTTGTGAGCGACGTAGCTTTTGGTTAAAATCGGAAACGTCTTCTGGGATTAAATTGTTGTTTGCGGCTCTTTCTACTATTCCTCTGAACCATTCTGTTTTGTCTTCGTCATATTCAAGCCCATGAACTTCTAATGTCATTTTTAGAGCTTCAACAAAATTAACAACCTGGCCTGGACGGAAATTCCCATCTCCATATCCTTTAATCCAACCTTGAGTCTTTGCGTAACAAATATATTTTGCAAACCACTCTTTGCCTTTTACATCTTTGAAACATTTTTCATTATATTTTTCTAAATCCTTTTTTAGCTTACCTTTCTCGGCTGTGTATGGGTCTGGAAGGTCATTGAATTTTTCTCCGTCTGCGTACATTGATTCTACTAAAATCTTTAGAAGTTCTGCACGATTTAGCTCTGCATCTGGTTTAAATTCGCCGCTTTCACCCTGGCCTTTTACTATTCCGTGTTGTTTTAGAAGAAGTACCCCGTCTTTAAAATCGTCTTCTGCATCTACGTCTTTGAAATTCTCAAAGAACTCTGGAGCAAAATCTTTTGCAAAGGCTGTTGTTGATATGGCTAAGATAAATAGTAGTGATATTATTAACTTTTTCATGGAAATTTGAGGTTATTTTTTCTTTATTAATTGTAGCATACCCCTACTGTTTATTGGAGAAAACATAAAAATCTATGCTACCAAATTTGTTTTTTACTGTTTTTTCTTGAAAATTGCTCGACAAAAAATTCAGAAGATCCTCATTAAAGTATCCGAAGGAAGATAAGACAATTATTTTTTCATTTGCACCTAAGCCTTCATTGAAATTCTTAATATAATCTCCTGTCAGCTCGTGTTCCACCTCGCCAGGTAGCACTAGATATTTGATTGTTTCAAATGTAAACCCGTCGGTTATTACTTTTTTAACATTATTATTTTTTATATATTCTGCTGCACCCGTTAGATCACACCTGAAATCGCTGTAATAGTGTTCTGAAAAAGGAGCTTCTTTAAAATATCCTTTGTATGAAGATATGGCTGTTAATAACATTAGTACTGCTATACAAGCAGCTCCTAAGGCTTTGCTTTTCCCCTTTAAAAGCCAAGACATTGATATTGATGGAATTATGAACAGAATTGGTATTATCCCAATAAGCCTTAGTCCGTGTGGTATAGAGCCCTCATTTGTTAATGCACCAGGCAGAAGCATCATTGTAAAAATAAAGAAAAGGATTAATATTTCTCTTTTTCTAAAAATGGCATATATAAAAGTGATAAAGAAAAATGGCGCTAGAAAAAGATGCAATAGCGGGCTACCAGACACATTGTGTCTCCAATTAAAATCTCCATGATTGAAAATTCCTGCAAATGTCTGCCAAAAATTTTGAAGAAACATCCTCGCGGCTTCAATGATTGTTTTTCCACCTGAAAAAATGGAAACCTCTCCCGCTCTGGCAAAATACTTATCTGGGAATATAAATACAAAAAGCGTTATAGGTAGAATTACTAACGCAAATGCAATAATGGAATTGATAAGTGTTTTTTTCTTCTTTTTAATAAAGGCTTTGAGGGTTTTTCTGTTTTTGAATATGAAAAATAGTGAAATCAGAAAAATTGAAAATGCAAAAATTACATAAGCGCTGTAGGTGTAAAATCCAAGAGCAAATATTCCTGCTGTTAATGGGTAATAAATGTTTTCTTGTTTTTTGCCTTTAGATTTAAGTGATTTGATTAAAAAATATGCAAACAATGAAATTATTAGAGGTATTAAAATAGCCCTGAATCCATTTCTAGATAGTGCTATGTGCCAACTGGAAACTGCTAAGAAAAAAGCTGATAAGAATGCTATTTCTCTATTAAAAAACTCCTTAACTGCCATGTAAGTGGTTATTATTGTTGCTGTTCCAACCAGGGCTGAAACTACAAAAATTTGCCATACCCCTGTGCCGAAAATTATTTGAGAAAAAGATACCAAATAAATAAACAAACCTTCTTTTCCTCCAAGCATTGGTGAAAACATTCCGCCAGAGAATTTTAATGCATCTAGGCCATTTAAAGCTTGATCTGGAAACAATCCGCAAGGCACTTCTTTTATTAAAAAAAACCTTAAAAAGGCTGCGATTATGGTTAAAATTGTTATAATTATAAAATCTATTTTTTTCATAAATTTTTATTAATTTTTGCGAAGGATTTTTAACATTTCTTTATCTACCATACCAGTTGCAAAAAGGGAGGCTGTGTATATTAGGATGCCAATTGGGATTAGAAGTAGGACGTTCCAGTTTTGTACAAATGAATACGTAAGTGGCTGGAGGTAATATACTGAGGCACCCATTAGTGATGCTGAAAATAGTATCTTTGAGAAATTCTTTATACTTAGTGAGAATTTTAAATAATGGCGAGCAACTGCGAATGTTGCTATTAAAATTATCATTTCGGAAATCACACTGGTAAAGGCTGCGCCACGGAAGCCATAGGTTGGGATTACAGCGAAGTTTGCTGCGAGATTGAAAATTACCCCTATTAAATTTACGTATAGGAGCTTGGTTTGCTTATCTATGGCTATTAGAATGAAGGCGAAAAGTACGTTTAGGAATTGGAAAAATAGGGCGAAGATTAGGATCTGGAAGGCTATGTCTGAGCCATAGAATCCTTCTGATATGCGACTTAGAAACTCTGGTGTGGAAACTATAAAGATTATTGGGTATGCGAGAATTGTACCTCCTATCACCATTGGTACTGATAGGGATGCCAGAAAATCGAATGCGTAGCTTATTACTTTTTTGTAGCGGTCTGTACCTTCTTTTATACTTTTTGTGAGTGTTGGCAATACTGAATTCATGAAATATAGTGGGAGGATGGCTAAGCTTTCTAGCATTTTCATGGCCACACTGTAGAGGCCGAGCTCTTCTTCTGAGCGCATGTTGAAGATTAGGATTGAGTCTATGCGGAAGTAGATTGTGTTTAGGATGAGGGCGAGGCCGTATGGGGCTGACTTTTTGAGTATGTTTTTCCAAAGTTTTATATCGAACTGATAATTTATTGGGGCTATTTTTTTAACGTAGTGATTTGTGATTAGTAGATTTATTGTCATTCCAATTACGCCGGCTAGGATGAGCATGTAGAAGCCCATTTCTGTGTCGTTGGGGAAGCCAAAAAAGACTACGTAAACCATGAAGCCAACTGAAAATATTTTGCCTATTACTGTCGCGATGGATGATATCTCCATCTTTAGCTTTGTTTGGAGTACGCTTGTGAGAGTGCCGTTAATTATCGTAAGAAAAACTGTGATTGCTGCGATTGCTGTTCCAATTGGGATTAGAGTGCCTTTGTAGTGGGGGATTAGAAAGATTGTTACTACTGCTGCTAGCATTGTTGTTGCTACTAATATTGTACGCAGGGATAGGATGTTGCCAATTATTTTTTGGATTTTGTCTTCGTTTTCGGACATCTCTTTTACTGCGATCGTAAATAAGCCCAGATCTGCTGCGATTCCGAAGAAAGCCAGGAATTCATATATAAAACTATAGCTACCGAATCCGGCTTTTCCGAGGTATTGAGTCGAGATTTTTACCACTACTAAGCCAAGCATTGCAACAAATGCTTTTCCTATAATTTGAGCGACTGTATTAGATAAAATTTTACGTGCCGTGGACATTTTCTGTGTGTTATACTCCTTTGCGTTACTTTACATTTTTTTATGCACGAAATAAAGGCGCAGCTTAAGGAGCTGGAGAAACTAATAGATCAGGGTCTTGAAAAAGTAGACCTTCCGTTGAAACGGAAAAAGGTTGAAGAATATGAAACCGAGATGCAGAAAGAGGGATTTTGGGACGACAGTTCTCATGCTGCAGAGGTTAGCCAGAAGGCTGCAAATATTAAGAAGCTTATCGAAACTTGGGAAGGTATTAAGGCTGAGGCTGATGAGCTTTTGGAACTTTTGCCTGAAGTTCATGCTGAAATGGATCCACAGGCTGCAACGGAATTTAGAGAAATGGTTGCGAGTCTGGAAACAAATTGGCGCAAGCTTGAGATCTCTACTTTTTTGAATGGTAAATTTGACGAAAATAATGTGATTCTTTCTATCCATGCTGGTACTGGCGGAACTGATGCACAGGATTTTGCTGAAATGCTTTTGAGAATGTATATGCGTTATGCTGAAAGGATGGGCTTTTCGTGCGAGCTTATAGATAAATCTGTAGGGGACGAGGCTGGAATTAAGAGCTGTAGTGTAAAAATTAAGGGGCAGTTTGCTTATGGGTATTTGAAGGGGGAAAATGGCATACATCGTTTGGTTAGACTATCTCCTTTTAACTCTAAAGGAACTCGTGAAACCTCTTTTGTGTTGTTGGAAATTTTGCCGGAAATACATCATAGTCAGCAGGTTAAAATTAAGGATGACGATTTGAGGATAGATACTTTTAGATCTGGTGGTAACGGTGGACAGGGTGTAAATACTACCGATTCTGCCGTAAGAATTACGCATTTACCTACTAATATTGTGGTTTCTTGCCAAAATGAGAGAAGCCAGTTGCAAAATAAGGAACATGCAATGGCGGTTTTGCAGGGTAAGCTTCTTACTTTGATGGAAGAACAGCAGGCGGAGGAGCTAGATGGTTTGCGAGGTGGTGCACAGGAGATTGCTTGGGGAAATCAGATACGTTCTTATGTTTTGCATCCTTACAAAATGGTTAAGGATCATAGGACAAATTATGAGGAAAAGAATCCGGATGCGGTTTTGGATGGGGAGCTCGATGGTTTTATTGAGGCGGAGTTGAAAAAGAAGTAGGGTAACTGATAAAATCCAGCCATGGCTAAACTAAAAATTGTTACAGGAGAGGATGCGCCGATTTTGCGCATAAAGTGCAAGGTGGTGAAAAAATTTGATGCTGTTTTGAAAAAATTTGTGAAAGACATGAAGACTACTATGTATGCTGCAAATGGGCTTGGGATTGCTGCGCCACAGGTTGGCAAAGATGCGAGGGTTTTTATTGTTACCTTGGATGTGAAAAAAAAGAATGAACGCGCGATAGCTATGGTAAATCCTGAAATTACTCATGCAAGTAAGGAGAAGGTGATGGGGGAAGAAGGGTGTTTGAGTTTACCTGGTTTGTATGGACAGGTGAGTAGACATAAGAAAATTGAAGTTGAGTTTTTTGATGAATCTGGAAATAGGCTAAAGCTTAATCTGAGCGGGCTTAATGCCAGGGTAGTGCAGCATGAAAATGATCATATCGATGGCGTGCTATTTATTGATAGAATGAAGGAAGAGGCTGAAAATGTGGTGCTTTAGTTTCTTATAAGAACGTATTTTCCATCTTCTTTTGATAAAGTCCATCCTTCGCCTGAAGCAATTCCTTCACTTGTTCTTTTTATCCATCCTTTTTTCAAAGCGTCTTCTTTTTGTGCTTTTGAATTGAATACAATTTTGTGGCCTGATGGTATTTCCACTCCATTTTCGTCTACTGGTTTTGGTGCTGTGTCTGGCGCTGTTGCTGCTGGTTTTTCTGCTGAAAAATATTCATTTGCCGCTTTACGACCTCCAAATGCTAGACCTCCTAAAACTGCAACTCCTGCTGCCCATTTTGCGACCCTACCTCTTGTCCACCCTTGTGCTTTTGATGGGGTGGTTGGGTCTGATTCTTGGACTGACTCTGTAGCCTCTGCTACTGGGGGTTGAGATTCAGAGGTAGTTTGGTCTGATCCTGCTTTGGCAGTAAATGGATTAACTTTGTTTTTTACTCTTTTTGCCAAGTCTGTTGCTTTTGAAAATAATGTTTGTTTTTCTGATTCTGTGCCATCGTAATTTACTAAATCTATCCAGTTGCCATCGACTGTTTTAACGCTTCCGCTTACTTTTCCATCTTTGAATTTTAATGGAACATTTGACGCTATACCTTTTACTTTCACTCCATTTACTTCTTGAATAAGATGGTCTCCGTTTAAAATTAACCATCTTTCATCTTTAGTATATATTCGTCCATATGCTTTGCCGTCCTCGATCTCTAGTGGTATTCCTCCGTCTATGCTCCTTATTTCTACTCCATCTACTGCTGTTATAATGTATCCATTATGGTGTGCGTAGTTGTTTCCATCTATATGTACATACTCAGTTCCTGATTCTGTATTGTCCACCATTTCATCTTCCTCGGTTTTTTCTACTGTGTAGCTTGATGGGAAGTTTGGGCGGTTTGGGTCTGCTTCTGGCTGGGTGTCGGTTGGGGCTTCTGATAAAGGCGCTTCTTGTTCTGTGGTTCGTGCATCAAATGCATCTATATTTGCTGGGGCACCATCTCCAAAAAGATAACTTCTTGGGGGAGGCGTGATTGGGCTAAAATCTAATGGATCTGGTCTCCATTGTGAATCATCTACATCTTCCGATGGTAAGGATGATAAGGAGGCTTCATTTTCTTGGGCTTGTTCTTGTGGCTCTTCGGCCGGAGCTGAAGTTTCATCCTCTGGGATCTCTGGATTATTTTTTTCACCATCGTAATTTACTAAATCTATCCATTCGTCATCGGCTGTTTTAACGCTTCCGCTTACTTTTCCATCTTTGAATTCTGTATAGATTGCGCTTATTACTCTCACCCCATCTACTTCTTGAATAAGATGGTCTCCGTTTAAAATTAAGCGTCTGTTATCTTTCGTAATTATTTCTCCATATGCTTTGCCATCTTTGAATTCTAATTTGGGATCACTCGATACATTCTTGATTTCCACTCTATCTACTGCTGTTATGATGTATCCATTATGGTGTGGGTAGATGTTTCCATCTATATATACACACTCAGTTCCTGATGCTTTAGTCTTCACCTCTGCATCTTCTGGGGCTTTTTCTACTGTGTATGAGGATGGGAAGTTTGGGCGGGAGGGGTCGGTTTCTGGTTCTGATGGGGTTGGGTCTTGTGGAGCTTGTGGAGCTTCGGCCGATGATGGTTTTTCAGAAACGGCTGGAACCTCATCCCCGGGGATATCCTTGACTTCTGATTCTAATTCTTGTGCTGTGGGTTCTTCGTTCACAGTAGGTTCGTCCTCGGGCACTGGATTATTTTTTGTGCTATCGTAATTTACTAAATCTATCCATTTATTATCAACGGTCCTAACCAATGCGCTTACTTTTCCGTCTTTGAATTCTAATGGTTCATCATTTGCTATACCAATTATTTTCTCCCCATCTACTTCTTGAATAAGATGGTCTCCGTTTAAGATTAGCCATTTGCTCTTTTCGATCCATACAGGTCCATATACTTTTCCATCTTTAAATTCTAATGGATACACGCTTGATATAGTATTGATTTCCACCCCATCTACTGCTTTTATAATGTATCCATTATGATGTGGATAATAATTTCCATCTTTGTGTATACATTCAGTCCCTGACTCTGTCTTCTCCACCTCTGCACCTTCCGGGGCTTTTTCTACTGTGTATGAGTCTGGGAAGTTTGGGCGGGAGGGGTCGGTTTCTGGTGCTGATGGGGTTGGGGCTTCTGGGGCATGTGGAGCTTCGACCGATGATGGTTTTTCAGAAACGGCTGGAACCTCATCCCCGGGGATATCCTTGACTTCTGATTCTAATTCTTGTGCTGTGGGTTCTGTAGATATTCCGGCCAATTCTTTTATATGATCTGGTGGCTCTATTGCGTCTGCTTGTAGTGTTAGGGTTTCTGCGCCTGCTGATTCAATTGTTCTTATTTCACCATCTGCTTGGACACTTTCGTCGTGATCATCTTCTTCTGGTTCTGGTTCTGATGGAGCTGGTGGAATCTCCACTCTCTTTGGCAGCTCTGGCATTACAGATTTTTTTGGAACTACCTCGTCGTCAAAAGTTGGAGGTGCGGCTTCTGTGGAAGCTCCTGCCCCTGTGTCTGCTTCGTTTGCCCACATTCCATCATCCCATAAGGATTTTGGATCTACTGGTGCTTTTTTTGCCTCTATATGAGGTATTGGAGGTGGTACCTCTAGTGACGGAGCTGGGTTGGTTAATTCTGGATTGTCTACTGGGTCACGTACGATAATTGCCTCTTTGCTGATTGTTGGCAGATCTGCTACTACTGAGTGGATTCCTGCACGAGATTCTATAATTCCACGTACAACTTCACTGCATTCAATTTCTCCTTCATAGCTTTCAAATTTAGCCATTTCTGTGGCTATTTTGTGAAATCCTCTGCCTACTTTTAAGCCCAATAATGAGATTTTTTTCAGTGATTTTGAGGCAAATAAAACTTTTGCTGTTTTTAGATCAAGAGACTTTACCTTATCCATTATTATTACTTTTCCTTTGAATCTGGAAAGTATGTATTCGGCGTCCTCAGCAGAAAGTGAGGTGATTTCGTTTAAGTTTAATGTGTCTGATGCATTATTAATGGCTTTATCTATTGCATCTTTTTTTGCAGCTTCGGCATAAGAAATAGGGTCTTCGTATGGAGATTTTTTGTCACCTTTTAGAACTGGACTGTAGTCGTTTTGAACAGGAGAATTTGAGATATCACTCACCGGCCTACCCCACTGTAATATGGTTGGCTTTTCGTCTTTTTTTTGATGATTTTCGCTCATGTTTTTGAATTTAGTTCTTAAGTTTAAGGGGTTTTTGGAGGTTTGTCAAGGGCTGGATTGCTTGTATTTTTCTATCCTTGCCTTAATTTTACTATTAGTGATTATGTAATTACATTTAGCCAGTATAGCTATGACCTTGTCGCTTAGGCTGGTTAGGCCACCTAAGGATAGATACCCTTTTAGCTGGCTTAGTTTTTCCGCTGTTTCTGGGCTTAGGCTGGTTAGGCCACCTAAGGATAGAGACCCTTTTAGCTGGCTTAGTTTTTCCGCTGTTTCTGGACTTAGGCTGGTTAGGCCACCTAAGGATAGAGACCCTTTTAGCTGGCTTAGTTTTTCCGCTGTTTCTGGACTTAGGCTGGTTAGGCCATTTAAGTATAGATACCCTTTTAGCTGGCTTAGTTTTTCCGCTGCTTCTGGGCTTAGGCTGGTTAGGCCATCTAAGTATAGAGAAGGCCCTTTTAGCTGGCTTAGTTTTTCCGCTGCTTCTGGGCTTAGGCTGGTTAGGTAATTAAAATTCGTATCTTCCCCTTTATCTACTTGTTTTGAGATTTTATCAAAAAGGGCCTTTTCTTCTGGCGATTTTTTTGCTGGTTTGTCAAGGGTTGCGTCAAAGTCTGATTCTTTTGCTAAGGTGTTATCGAAATCACTTTCTTTTATTACTGTTTTGGATTTTTTGTAGGCCTCATATGCGGCCTTTAGATCTTCGGCAATTTCTTGTGGAGATTCGTCGTAATCGATAAATATTCTTGAAGGATTTTGTGGGTCTGGGCCTTGTTTGTAGTAAGCCTTGGTGAAGATCTTGGTTGTAAGAATATGCTGAGGTGTGATTACAAGTGAGGCTGTTTTTAGGAACTTATATTTTGCCTTATCTCTTTCTTTAAACATAACAATTGCCGCTTCTATATTGGCCTGATAATTTGTTAGCCTCTCATAGTTAATGTTATCTGGATCAAAAAATTCAAGATCTACTGAAGTCATTTTTTTAAAATTTTCTTTAGATACTTTGTTATTTACCCCTAATTGCCATAAGCCGTTTCTAATTTGTTCGGTAATTTTTGCTGGGCTCTCGTTGTGATCTACTCCTATGGATTTTGTACCCATACTCACTCCTCCAAAATGGAGATTTAAACCTTGTGGTACTAGTGTTATCGATATTTTTTTGCCATTTAGCGCTTTTTTTGACTCTTGATCTATTGCCCCTAGCGCAAAAGATATGTTTTGGGCCGATAACTTAATATCATTATATTTATATCTTTCTCCAGGTATAAATTTGAATGACACATCTGGGAATTTTTGCTTTAAAAATTTCTCCATAGTTTCGCGCTCAGAAAGCTCTTTTATTGTAGTGATTTGATTTTCTGGACTATAGATAAAATCATATTTTTGTGGAAGTTCTGCTGTGAGATTGCCTTTTTGATCTACGCTTAGTTTTCCGCGTTTCAATTTTATGTATTCTTGATTTTTGTAGTCTTTTTTTATACTCAAAGTTTCTCCAACTGGAATTACAAATGTGTAAAGCTTCTCTGGAGCTTTTGTCCACCTTTGGCGAATATAAATTCTCCAAATATTTATGCCTGGAGATGTTGGTTGTTTTT
>FLOH01000422.1_pt1 | contig 95806 bp, 94 predicted proteins | sample 756751 | NCBI WGS metagenome assembly FLOH01 (sample SAMEA4026879, study PRJEB14308) | marine metagenome | biome: coastal water; material: water | depth 74 m
CGAACTGAACGTCCTCCTCAAGCTGCTTGCGCTGGCGCAATCCGGCGGCGGCGCCAAGGCGCTGATCGCCGAGGGCGCTGTCCGTGTCGATGGCGCGGTCGAAACGCGAGTCCGCCGCAAGCTGCGCGAGGGCAGCGTGGTGCGTCTTGGCGATGTAGAAATTCGCGTCCTTCTCGACAACTCCACGGGCGCATTGACGGACCACATTCCAAGCAACGCCACTGAACAGCCCCCGAAAATCCGCACCGCGAAGCCGGCGCCGCGAACGCGGCGGGTTGCCGCCGCAGCGCCTGCCGCGCCCTCGCCCTGGGAGCGAACCGCTGGGAAGCCTGCCCGATGACCATCCAGTGGTTTCCCGGCCACATGACTTCGGCGCGCAAGAAGGCCGCCGAGACCATGGCGCTGACCGACGTGGTGATTGAGGTCTGCGACGCGCGCCTGCCTGAAGCCAGCAGCAACCCGATGATCCGCGAGCTGCGCCTGCATCGGCAGCGCCCCTGCCTCAAACTGTTGAACAAGGCGGATCTGGCCGACCCTTTGGTGACCGAGGCCTGGCTGGATTTCTACAACAGCCAACCCAACGTCAAGGCGGTAGCGATCGACAGCAAGAAGCCGGGCGAGGCTGCGCGCGTGCCGACCCTGTGCAAAGCGCTCGCGCCCCACCGCAACGATGGCATCAAACCCTTGCGCATGTTGATCATGGGCATCCCCAACGTTGGCAAATCCACCTTGCTGAATGCGCTGATCAAGCGCCGGGCGGCGGCGGTTGGCGATGAGCCTGCGGTGACCAAGTCGCAGATGTGCGTCTACCTCAACCCGACCATGAGCATTACTGACACGCCGGGCATGATGTGGCCGAAGATCAAGCACGACGACGACGGCTACATGCTGGCGGCCAGCCACGCCATTGGCCGCAATGCGGTGATCGATTCGGAAGTCGCAGTTTTTCTGGCTGACCTGCTGCTGGAGAATTACCCAGCCATGCTCGAACAGCGCTATGGTCTGGTAGCGGCTGACATGGACGGCGTTGCGGTGCTCGAGGCCGTGGCCAAGAAACGCGGCTGCGTGACCCAGGGCCGGCGCGGCAGCGAACTCGATATGGAAAAAGCCGCGATGGTGCTGCTCACCGACTATCGCAACGGCAAGCTGGGCCGCATCAGCCTGGAAACGCCCGAAAGCCGCGCGGCGATGCTCGCTGCGGCAGATGCTGGTTCGCGCCCGAGCTGATCTTTTGGTGGCTATTTGACAGTTTCCGAGAGGGGAGTCTCCGTCATGCAAGACCCCGACCACCCGCCACTCGTATAAGTCTGCCACCCAAGCGATCACCCTGGGCAATCCCAAGCATGGGCTTCACATCCATCAAGCGTTGATACTCCTCGACGCATTGACGTTCTGCCTGAGCAAAGCGCAGCAATATTCCGCACTGCAGCATTCCAGAATGCTACCCCCACGCGCACCAAGTCCACCAAACACGGGTCGAGACGGCTAACAACACTCCTGTTCAAGCGGGCAATAGGACAAGAAGCGACTAACCGAATCAAAAAAGTCGTTTACAGCCTTCGGTACAATCAGTATGATTTAGCTTGTATTACAGAACTACGTTCCACTACGCAGAACTTAAGAATTCAGCCGTTGGCTATCGCCCGGACCGAATTACTCACAGGAGGAGACACCCATGAAGTACAAGTTCATCCAACGCTTTGCGCTCACCGCGAGCGCACTAATGATCAGCGGCAGCGCCTTTGCCCAGGTCAAGATCGCCTATATCGACCCCCTCTCCGGTTACTTTGCCAACGTTGGCGAAGCCGGTCTCAAGGGTTTCCATGAGGCTGCCGAAATTTTGGTCAATCAGAAGGGTGGCATCAAGGGTCAGAAACTCGAATTCGTCGGTTTCGACAACAAGGGCAGCCCGAAGGAAAGCCTGATCCAACTCCAGAAAGCGATCGACCAGGGCTTCCGCTTCATCACCCAGGGCAACGGCTCCGGTGCCGCGACCGCTCTCATCGGTGCAGTCAATAAATGGAATGCGCGCAATCCAGACAAGACCGTACTGTTCTTCAACTACGCCGCAGTCGATCCTCGGCTGACCAACGAAAACTGCAGCTTCTGGCATTTCCGCTTTGACGCCAACAGCGCCATGAAGATGGAAGCCATCACCAACTTCATGGAGACCGACAAGAAGATCAAGAAGGTCTTCATCATCGGTCAGGATTACTCCCACGGCCACCAGGTGGCCAAGTACGCCAAGGAAATGCTGACAGCGAAGCGCAAGGATGTGAAGATCGTCGGCGAGGCCCTGCACCCGATCGGCAAGGTTAAGGATTTCGCACCCTACATTGCCAAAATCAAGGCATCCGGCGCCGACACGGTAATCACCGGTAACTGGGGCAATGACCTTTCCCTGCTGATCAAGGCGAGCAAAGATGCCGGGCTCAAGGCGCGCTTCTTCACCTACTATGCTGGCGGACTTGGAACGCCACGGGCGATGGGTGCTGCAGCCGAAGGCAAAGTGATCCAGCTTACCGAGTGGCACATGAATGTTCCGACCAAGAACACGGAGCAGTTCGCCAACGACTTCAACAAGAAGAACCCGGGCATCTGGTTCTACTATATGCGCGTTAACAACATGGTGCAGATGGTGGCCAAGGCGATGAACGAAGCCAAGGGACTTGACCCGAGGGACGTGGCTTACGCACTGGAAGACATGCGCATGCCGGTAGACACCGGCGAAGTCTGGATGCGCAAGAGCGACCATCAGGCGATGCAGCCACTCTTCATCTCGGTCTTCACCAAGGCAGGCGGCAAGGGTGTGAAATACGACTCGGAAGACACGGGCTACGGCTGGAAGACCCTGGCTTCAATTTCACAGCGCGACTCATACCTGCCAAATACCTGCGTCATGGAACGTCCGTAATCAGCGCGACTAGCTGAAGCAAGACCCGGAGGCAGGGCTGGTCCCTGCCTCCTTTCACGACTTGCTGCCGATCGGCGGCAACACAATCGCTTAGCGGAGGCCCCGTGGAGTTCGTCGTCATTTCACTCTTGAACGGCATCACTTATGGCCTGCTGCTGTTCATGCTTTCCAGCGGCCTGACGCTCATATTCAGCATGATGGGCATCCTCAATTTTGCCCATGCCAGCTTCTACATGCTTGGCGCTTACTTCGCCTATCAGATCAGTACCTGGACCGGCTTCTGGCCCGGTCTGCTGATTGCCCCACTGGCCGTCGGGGCAGTCGGTGCCCTGGTCGAACGCTACGGCCTGCGTCGCGCCCACAAGTTCGGACACGTCGCGGAACTGCTATTTACCTTTGGCCTGGCCTTCGTCGTCGAGGAGGTGGTGCGCCTGATCTGGGGCAACTCCTCGGTGGATTACGTGATTCCCGCGGAACTCGATGGCACGCTGTTTACTTTGTTCGCCACCGATTTCCCTATCTACAAGGGCTTCATGATGCTGATCTCGGTTGGCATGCTGATTGCGCTCTACGGCTTGCTGACACGCACCCGCATCGGGCTCATCATCCAGGCCGCGCTGACCAAGCCGGACATGGTTGAGGCCCTGGGACACAACGTGCCGCGGATATTCATGCTGGTTTTCGGCGGAGGCACGGCGCTGGCCGGTTTGGCCGGTGTGATTGGTGGCAACGCCTTCCTTACAGAACCAAGCATGGCGACCGCCGTGGGCAGCATCGTTTTTGTCATCGTGGTGGTCGGGGGGCTCGGCTCACTGGGCGGCGCCTTCATTGCCTCACTGCTGATCGGCTGTATCCAGACCTTCTCCGTGGGCCTGTCAATCTCGATTACTGACGTCTTCTCTCTGGTGGGCATCGAGTTGTCCGGCGGTTCGCAGTTGAAGCGACTGACCATCACTCAATTGGCGCCGGTGCTGCCCTACCTGCTGATGGTGGCCATCCTGATCTTCCGTCCGCGCGGCCTGATGGGATCGCGCGAGTCATGAGCGGCGCTGTGCTCACACGCGGTCGTATCGCCATCTGGGGTGGATTCCTGGCACTGGCCTTTGCCCTGCCCCTGATAATGGACAGCGGTTTCGTGATCTCGCTGCTATGTCAAATCGGCATCATGGTGGTGTTTTCGCTGTCCTACAACATGTTGCTGGGGCAAACCGGCCTGCTCTCCTTTGGCCACGCGGTGTACTTCGGCCTCGGCGCCTTCGCCACCATGCATGCGCTCAACGTCATCGGCAAGGACGGTGGGCCACTCGTCACGGCACTGCTGCCCTTCATCGGCGGACTGGCCGGACTCGCTGCGGGCGTGGTTCTTGGCTACGTGACGACACGCAAGGCCGGCACCACCTTCGCCATGATCACCCTGGGCATCGGCGAATTGGTCGCCGCCTGCTCGCTGATGTTCCCAGGCTTCTTCGGCGGCGAAGGCGGTATTTCGGGAAATCGCGTAGTTGGCAAGGACAGTTTTCTAGGTCTGACCTGGGGTCCGCAGGTCGAGATGTACGGCCTCATCGTGCTCTGGGCCTTTATCGCCACAGTTGCCATGTTCGCGCTGACGCAAACGCCGCTGGGACGCATGGCCAATGCCGTGCGCGACAATCCCGAGCGTGCCGAATTCGTTGGTTACGACACCCAGCGCGTGCGCTATCTGATGCTGATTCTGTCCGGCTTCTTCGCCGGCATCGCCGGTGGCCTCTCAGCGCTGAACTACGAAATCGTCACTGCCGAGTCGCTCGACGCCCACACCTCGGGTGTTGTGCTGCTGATGACCTTCGTTGGCGGCATGGGCTTCTTCTACGGCCCGATCATTGGCGCAATCCTGGTCACCTTGATGCGGATAGTTATTGGCGGCATGACTCATGCCTGGCTGCTCTACTTCGGCCTGTTTTTCCTCTTCATGGTGCTGATGGCGCCGGGTGGCGTCGCCAGCCTGATCGCCATGCAGCGCGCGCTGTGGCAGGCCGGTCTGCTGGGCCGCATGCTGCCACACTACGCGGCCACGACGCTTCCGGTGCTAGTTCTGCTGGCCGGATTGGTCGGCATCATCGAACTTGGCTACGCCCTGCTTGCCGGCGAAGGTTCAACCGCCGACGGGCCGGTGAAAGTTATGGGCATGATGCTGGAACTCAAATCGCCGCAACCCTGGCTTTCCGCCATCGCGGTCGCCACGCTTGGCGTCGTGCTGACGCGCTGGATAGGCGGCCGCTTGCGTGCGCAATGGAATGCCACGCTGGCCACCTTGCACGGAGACAAAGTATGAGCGCCGCGGCATTGCGCCTCAGCGACTTGCGCAAAAATTTCGGGCAAACCAAGATTATCCGCGGCGTCGACCTTGAAATAGCGCCTGGGGAGCGCCACGCCATCATCGGACCAAACGGCGCCGGCAAGTCAACGCTTTTCCATCTGATCAGCGCACGCCTGCCAGTGACTTCTGGTGTCATCGAACTCAAGGGCGAAAATGTCGTCGGCCTCAAGCCCTTCGAGATCAATCGTATGGGCCTTTCGCGCAGTTTCCAGATCACCAACATTTTCCATAATCTTTCAGTATTCGAGAACTTGCGCTGCTCGGTGCTTTGGTCGCTGAATTACCACTACTCCTTCTGGCACCGACTGGGCGGCCTCAAGGATGCGCGCCAGCGCGCGGAAGCAGTGATGGAAGATATCGGACTGGAAAGCCGCCGAGATACACCTGCCGGCATCCTCTCGTATGCCGAACAACGCGCGCTGGAAATCGGCATCACCATAGCCAGCGGCGCCGACGTCATACTGCTCGACGAACCGACCGCCGGCATGAGCAACACCGAGACCGAAGAAGCCGTAGCCCTGATACGCCGCGTCACCGAAGACAAGACTCTGGTCATGGTCGAACACGATATGGGCGTAGTGTTCGGGCTCGCCGACCGCATTTCTGTGCTGGTCTATGGCGAAATCATCGCCACCGACACGCCAGCAGCGATCCGCTGCAACGCTGCCGTTCAAGAAGCCTATCTTGGAACCTCTGTCAGCCATGAGTGACACATCCCAACCCATGCTGGAAATCGCCGACCTCCACGCCTATTATGGCAAAAGCCACGTACTGCATGGCGTTAAGCTGCATGTCAACACGGGCGAGATTGTCTGTTTGCTGGGCAGGAATGGCGTCGGCCGATCGACCACAGCCAAGGCCGTGATGGGCCAAGTTCTCGCCAAAGGCAAGGTTCGCTTCAAGGGCCGCGACATCCTCGGCATGAAGGCCTACGAAATCGCCCGCCTGGGAATTGGCCTGGTGCCGGAAAACCGCGACATCTTTCCCGACCTTACCGTGCGCCAGAACCTGATGCTGGGCGTCAAGGACCCGCGCGCCGTCGGGCGCTGGAGCATCGACGACTTGTATGCCCTCTTCCCTCGCCTCAAAGAACGTGACGGTACGGCCGGCGGCGTGCTCTCCGGCGGCGAACAGCAGATGCTGACCTTGTGCCGAACCCTGATGGGTGATCCCGACTTGATCATGATTGACGAACCGACCGAAGGGCTTGCGCCTAAAATCGTCGAGCAGGTCGGCCAGTTTTTACTCGAAATCAGAAAACGGGGTATCTCCATTCTGCTGATAGAACAGAAGCTGGCCATCGCGCTGGACATTTCCGAGCGCCTTTATCTGATGGGCCACGGCCGCATCGTTTTCGAAGGTACGCCGAACGACCTCAAGAACAATGAAGCCATCCGCAAGGAGTGGCTGGAAGTATGAACCCCGATCATTCAAGCAAGGAGTCAGCATGAGCAGCACGAAATACGAAGTTCATGGCAGCACCGCAGTCATCACTCTAGACAACCCACCGGTCAATGGTCTTGGCTACGAGCTGCGCTGCGGCATCGTTGCCGGCATCGACAAGGCAAGTGCCGACCCTGCGATCAAGGCCGTTGTTTTGATCGGCTCCGACCGGGCTTTTTCGGGCGGCGCCGACATTCGTGAATTCGGCTCGTCCAAGTCCTACGCCGAACCCAATCTGCTGACGGTGATCCGCATTGTTGAAGCCTGCCCCAAGCCCGTTGTCGCTGCGGTGGGTGGCGTCTGCATGGGCGGCGGTCTTGAACTGGCGCTCGGTGCACACTTTCGCGTCGCCCTGGCCAATGCTTCGATCGCACTGCCGGAAATCAAGCTGGGCCTGTTGCCCGGAGCCGGCGGCACGCAGCGCATGCCGCGCATCGTTGGGGTTGAGGCGGCACTCAATCTGATCCTTTCCGGCAATCCGGTATCGGCCGACAAGTTCAAGGACACACCGCTGTTCGACGAGTTCGTCGACGGCGATCTGCTTAAAGGTGCGCTGGCATTCGCCGACAAGGTTGTCGCTGAAAGCCGGCCGCTGAAGCGTATCCGCGACATCAAGATCGACTACCCGAACCAGGAAGCTTTCTTCCAGTTTTCACGCAACATGGTCCGGGGCGTGGCTGGCCCCTTCCCCGCGCCATTTAAATGCATTGATGCTGTGCAAACGGCGTTGACCAAACCCTTCGACGAGGGCATGAAGATCGAACGCAGCTACTTCATCGAAATGATGGGCACACCCGAATCACGCGCCCTGCGCCACGCTTTTGCCGGTGAGCGCGCCGCCTCGAAAATTCCCGATGTACCGTCGGATACGCCGACGCGCAGCATTGCCCAGGTCGGCGTTATCGGCGCTGGCACCATGGGTGGCGGCATCACCATGAACTTCCTCAATGCGGGCATTCCCGTGACGATGCTGGAAATGAAGCAGGAGGCGCTGGACAAAGGCATCGCCACGATCCGCAAGAACTACGAAAACTCCATGAAGAAGGGCAAGCTGAGCCAGGAAAAACTGGACCAGCGCATGGGCATGCTCAAGGGCACCCTGTCCTATGACGATTTCAAGGAAGCCGATCTGATCATCGAGGCCGTATTCGAAGAAATCGGCGTCAAGGAAGCCGTGTTCAAGAAACTTGACGAGGTCGCCAAACCCGGCGCGATTCTCGCCTCCAACACCTCTACGCTGGACGTGAACAAGATTGCCAATTTCACCAAGCGCCCGCAGGACGTGGTCGGCATGCATTTCTTCAGCCCGGCCAATGTCATGAAGCTGCTCGAAGTGATCCGCGGTGCAGCGACAGCCAAGGATGTCATGGCGACCGTGATGCAGGTAGCGAAGAAAATCCGCAAAACCGCCGTGGTCTCGGGCGTCTGCGACGGCTTCATCGGCAACCGCATGATCGAACACTATGGCCGCGTCGCCGGATTCCTGCTGGAGGAAGGCGCGACCCCGGCGCAGGTGGACAAGGCCATGGAAAAGTGGGGCATGGCGATGGGGCCATTCCGCATGGGCGATCTGGCCGGCAACGACATCGGCTGGGCGATCCGCAAGCGCCGTTATGTTGAAAAGCCCAACATCCGCTATGCGAAATTCGCCGACAAGCTTTGCGAACAGGGCCGCTACGGTCAGAAGACGGGCAAGGGCTGGTATCTGTACCAACCAGGTAACCGCAAGGCGATTCCCGATCCGGAAGTTGACAAGATGCTGGAGGACTATCGCAAGGAGCTGGGTATCACGCCGCGCAAGATCAGCGATGCCGAAATCGTGCAGCGCTGCATCTACGCACTGGTGAACGAAGGCGCGCGCATCCTCGAGGAAGGCATCGCCGCCCGCGCTTCTGACATCGACATGATTTATCTGACCGGCTACGGCTTCCCGCTGTTTCGCGGTGGGCCGATGCTGTATGCCGATGAGGTAGGCCTGTACAACGTCGCACGCAGCATGCAGGAGTTCGCGGCATCGTCCGGCGACAGCTTCTGGGAACCGGCACCGCTGATCGCCAAGCGTGTCGCCGAAGGCAAACTTCTCACCGCGGCCTGAAACTGCCAAACCGAATTCTGGAGAATCAAATGACTGATGCCGTTATCGTATCCACCGCTCGCACCGGACTCGCCAAGTCCTGGAAGGGCGCATTCAACATGACTCATGGCGCCACGCTCGGCGCGCATTCCGTAAAGCATGCCGTCGCCCGTGCCAAGATTGATCCGGCCGAGGTCGAGGACGTACTGATGGGCTGCGCCACGCCCGAGGGCGCCACCGGCGCCAACATCGCCCGACAAATTGCCATCGCCGCCGGCCTGCCGGTGACGGTGCCCGGCGCGACAGTGAACCGCTTCTGCTCCTCAGGCCTGCAAACCATTGCCATGGCAGCGCAGCGCATCATCGCCGGCGAAGGCGACATCTTTGTCGCTGGCGGCGTTGAGAGCATTTCCTGCGCGCAGCAGGAAATGAACCGCCACATGCTCGCCGACCCGGCACTGCTGAAAATCAAGCCGGAAATCTACTGGAGCATGCTGCAGACCGCCGAGCAGGTGGCCAAGCGTTACAAAGTAGGCAAAGATCGCCAGGATGAATATGGCGTTCGCAGCCAGGTAAATGCCGCCTCCGCCCGCGCCGCCGGCAAGTTCGATGACGAAATCGTGCCGATGACCGTAACCATGGGCGTCGCCGACAAGGCCACTGGTGCCCTGGGAACCCGGGAAGTCACCATTTCGGCCGACGAAGGCATCCGTCCCGACACCACGTTGGAAGGCGTCTCCAAGATCCGTTCCGCCATGCCCGGCGGCGTAATTACCGCCGGCAATGCCAGCCAGTTTTCGGACGGCTCCTCGGCCGCCGTGGTGATGAATGCCACGCTGGCAGAAAAGAGGGGCCTGACGCCGCTGGGAATTTTTCGCGGCTTTGCGGTGGCAGGCTGCGAGCCCGACGAGATGGGCATCGGCCCGGTCTTTGCCGTGCCCAAGCTGCTGAAGAAGGCAGGCCTCACGGTGGCTGACATCGACCTGTGGGAACTCAATGAAGCCTTCGCCGTTCAGGTGCTCTACAGCGCCGATACGCTCGGTATCCCAATGGACAGACTCAACGTCAACGGCGGCGCCATCGCGGTCGGCCATCCCTACGGCGTCTCTGGTGCGCGCCTGGTTGGTCACGCGCTGATCGAGGGCAAACGTCGCGGCGCGAAACTCGTCGTCGTTACCATGTGCATTGGCGGCGGCCAAGGCGCGGCGGGGTTATTTGAGGTGTGCTGAAAGACAATTTGCCACGGGGAACGCGGGGGAAACCCGGTCAGCAGGAAATTCCCCGTGTTCCCCGTAGTAAAAGATTCTGAAAGGACTTTCATGAGCGTCAAACAACTTTTCGATCTGACCGGCAAGGTCGCCCTCATCACAGGCGGCTCGCGCGGCCTGGGCCTGCAGATGGCCGAGGCATTGGGCGAAATGGGCGCCAAACTCGTGCTTACAGCCCGCAAGGCAGACGAACTGGCGGAAGCAAAAGCCCACCTTGAAAAGCAGGGTGCCGAGGTACTGACAATTACCAACGATCTGTCGAAATTCGACCAGATCCCCGCGCTCGTCAGCGAAGTGCTCGAGCACTATGGCCGCATCGACATCCTGATCAACAATGCCGGCGCCACCTGGGGCGCACCGGCCGAGGACTTTCCCGATGCAGCCTGGATGAAGGTCATCAATCTCAATGTCAACGGCATGTTCTTTCTTACCCGCGAAGTCGGCAAGCGCGCATTCATACCGCAAAAGTCGGGCAAGGTCATCGTCACCGCATCGATTGCGGGCCTGCGCGGCAATCCGCCCGACATGCAGACCATCGCCTACAACACCAGCAAGGGCGCCGACGTGAATTTTGTGCGTGCGCTCGCCGCCGAATGGGGCAAGTACAACATCAACGTCAATGCCATCTGCCCAGGCTTCTTCCCCTCAAAAATGGCCAGCGGCATCATGGAAAAACTCGGCGACCGGATTATTTCAAGTACAGCCCTGGGTCGTATCGGTGGCGACGAGGATTTGAAAGGCACAGTGGTGCTGCTGGCCTCCGAGGCCGGACGGCACATCACCGGTCATGCCTTGCCGGTAGATGGTGGCAGCTTGAGCTTCTGATACCGACGCAATGCCCAGCAGCCAGGATTTCTTCGGACTCAAGGTTCCTTTCCTCAAACATCTCGGCGTCAAGGCCGAGATGGCCGAGGGCGGACGCTCGCGCATTTCGCTCGAACTGCGACCGGAAATGCTCAACAGTTTCGAGGTCTCGCACGGCGGCATCGTCATGACCATGCTCGATGTCGCCATGGCTGTCGCCGCACGCACTTCGCATGAACATGTTGGCGGCGTGATGACGGTAGACATGTCGATCAGCTTTTTGCGCTCGGCGAAAGGCCGCATCGTCGCCGAGGGAAAACTGCTGCGTGGCGGCAATTCGCTGCACTTCTGCGAGGGTGAGGCCTACGACGAAAGCGGCGAACTGGTTGCCAAGTCGCTCGGCACCTTCAAACTGCGCCGCGAAGGCGTCACCAAAGCCAAAGCAGAAGACCCCTGACCATGACAATCGCCGTCACCTGCCCGCGAAGCGGAATTCCAGGTGCGCAAAGCGAGCCAGCGCCGACTTTTTAATTCAACGCTAGACAACAATGGACATTCCAATGGAAAAGAACCAGAAAATCGTTCTCGCCAGTCGCCCCACCGCGTGGGTAGAAGAAAGCAATTTCCGCCTTGAGCAAGCCGACATCCCGGAGCCCGGCCCGAACCAGGTGCTGGTCCGGAACCGCTGGCTGTCCCTCGATCCCTACATGCGCTGGCGCATGTCGGACGCCAAGTCCTACGCCAAACCGGTCGAAATCGGCGAAGTCATGGTCGGTGGCGGAGCCGGCGAAGTGGTCAAGTCGAATCATCCGAAGTTCGCCGTCGGCGACACCGTGGTCGGCGCGATGGGCTGGCAAACCTGGGCCGTCGCCGACGGCGGCGCCTTGCAGAAGGTCGACGCCAGTGCCGCGCCGCTGTCTGCCTACCTCGGCGTGCTCGGCATGCCCGGCGTCACCGCATGGGTCGGACTGATGGACATCTGCGCGCCGAAGGCTGGCGAAATCGTGGTGGTCACCGCCGCCTCGGGTGCAGTGGGCAGCGTGGTCGGCCAACTGGCCAAAATCCACGGCGCGCGCGCCGTCGGCATTGCCGGTGGTGCAGAGAAGTGCCGCTATGTGGTGGACGAACTCGGCTTCGACGCCTGCATCGACTACAAGGCCGGCAATCTGCGCGGCGACCTCAAGGCGGCGACGCCCAAGGGCATCGACTGCCTGTTCGAGAACGTCGGCGGCGAGATCTTCGATACCTTGCTGACACGCATGAATCCCTTCTCGCGCATCGCCGTCTGCGGACTGATCTCCCAGTACAACTCGGCACCCTACCCGATGCAGAACCTCGGTGCTGTTCTGATCAATCGAATCAAGATGCAGGGCTTCATCATCTCCGACGACCTGACGCGCTGGCCGCCGGCGCTGAAGGAACTTGCCGGCCACGTTGCCAGCGGCAAGATCAAGTACCGCGAGAGCGTGGCCGATGGCCTCGCCGCCGCACCGGCCGCCTTCATCAGCCTGCTCAAGGGCGGCAACTTCGGCAAGCAACTGGTAAAACTCATCTGAACATGACAGACAATTACACCGGCACCCGCCCGGTCACCCCACAGGACGCCTTCGACACAGTCCGCCTGGCCGAGTGGATGCAGGCGCACGTCGAGGGCTTTTCCGGCGATCTACGGGTTGAGAAATTCAAGGGCGGGCAATCCAACCCCACCTTTCTGCTGCGCGATGCAAACCGCAAATACGTGCTCCGCCGGAAACCACCTGGAAAATTGCTGCCCAGCGCCCACGCGGTAGACCGGGAGTATCGGGTGATAACGGCGTTGGAGAACACTGACGTTCCCGTGGCACGCACCTGGGCGTTGTGCGAGGATGACTCTGTCATCGGCACCATGTTCTACATCATGGATTGCGTGGACGGCCGCATCATGTGGGATCCGTCATTGCCAGACAGCACCCCGACTGAACGCGGCGCGATATTCGATGAGATGAATCGGGTCATCGCCGCCCTGCACCAAGTGGATTACGCTGCCGTCGGGCTCACCAGCTACGGCAAGCCGGACAGCTACCTGGAGCGCCAGGTGGCGCGCTGGAGCAAGCAGTACCGTGCCTCGGAAACCGAAAAAATTGAGGCCATGGACAAGCTGATCGACTGGTTGCCGCAGAACATCCCGGCAGGCGACGAAACCAGCATCGTGCATGGCGACTTCCGGCTGGACAACACGGTTTTTCATCCCACCGAATCGCGCATGCTCGCCGTACTCGACTGGGAATTGTCGACCCTGGGCCATCCACTGGCCGACTTTGCCTATCACTGCATGACCTGGCGGCTATCTCCCGGCCAGTTCCGCGGTCTGGCTGGAAACGATCTCAAGGCACTGGGCATTCCCACCGAAGCCGACTATGTTGCCACCTACTGCCAGCGCACCGGTCGCCAGCCGATTCCGCCGCGCGAATGGGAGTACTACATGGCCTTCAACATGTTTCGCCTGGCCGGCATTCTGCAAGGCATCATGGCACGCGCCCTGCAGGGCAACGCGTCGAGCACGGAGGCCATCGAAACCGGCAAGCGTGCCAAACCACTGGCCGAAGAAGCCTGGCGCCAGGTAGAACGCCTGCTCGCAACCAACTAATCACACCGACATCACCACTCGAGGACACATTATGGATTTCGACTACACCCCCAAGGTCAAGGACCTGCAAAAGCGCCTGAATGCCTTCATGGACGAGCACATCTACCCCAGCGAGGACGCATTTCACGCCGAGGTCGAGGCCAACCGCGCCAAGGGCAATCCCTGGGTGCCGACCGTGATCATGGAGCAGCTCAAGGAAAAGGCCCGTGCCGCCGGCCTGTGGAACCTGTTCCTGCCACAGTCGGAACGCGGTGCCGGGCTGACCAACCTTGAATACGCGCCCTTGTGCGAAATCATGGGCCGCTCGCATATCGCGCCGGAGGCCTTCAACTGCTCTGCGCCCGACACCGGCAACATGGAAACCATCGAGCGTTACGGCAACGATGCCCAGCGCAATGAATGGCTGATGCCGCTGCTGGAAGGAAAGATTCGCTCTGCTTTCGCCATGACCGAGCCGGCTGTGGCGTCGTCTGACGCCACCAACATCGAGGCGCGCATCGACCGCAAAGGTGACGAATACGTGATCAATGGCCGCAAGTGGTGGACCTCGGGTGCGCCAGATCCACGTTGCAAGATTCTCATCTTCATGGGCAAGACCGACCCGGAGAACCCCAGCCGGCATAACCAGCAGTCGATGGTACTGGTGCCGATGGATACGCCGGGCGTGACGCGCGTACGCGCGCTCACCGTATTCGGCTACGACCACGCGCCGCACGGTCACGGCGAAGTCGATTTCAAGGATGTGCGGGTTCCTGTCTCAAACATACTGCTCGGCGAAGGCCGCGGCTTTGAAATCGCCCAGGGCCGCCTCGGCCCCGGCCGCATCCACCATTGCATGCGCCTTATCGGCCTGGCCGAACGCGCGCTGGAACTGATGTGCAAGCGCGCCCTGAAGCGCGTCGCCTTCCATAAGCCAATCGCCGACCAGGGCGTAACGCGCGAGCGAATTGCCGATGCACGCATCATGATCGACCAGGCCCGCTTTCTGACGCTCAACGCAGCGTGGAAAATGGACACCGCCGGCAACAAGGTGGCGAAGCAGGAAATCGCCATGATCAAAGTAGCCGCGCCAAATATGGCGCTGCAGGTGATCGACTGGGCAATGCAGGCACATGGCGGCGCCGGCGTCTCCGACGATTTCCCGCTCGCGTCCGCTTACGCCCAGGCACGCACTCTGCGTTTTGCCGACGGCCCGGATGAAGTCCATCGCAACGCCATCGCCAAACAGGAACTCGGACGCTACCTGAGCAAATAGGTACATACCGACGGAAGCAAACGCAAACCATTCACCACGGAGAGCACGGAGAAAAGCAGGATTTTCCAAAGAACGCCTTTGTTGTTCTCAGTGCCCTCCGTGTTCTCCGTGGTGAAATTTTTTTCTTGTCTCTCGAAAGGTAAGCCATGTCCGACCGTCACTTCGCGTTCTGGCCCACGGATTTGCCGCGCAGCATGAGCGTTCCCGAAACCGACCTGTTCTACAACGTCGAAGTTTCGGCGCGGCGTTATCCCAACAAGCCTTATCTGGTGTTCTACGACACGAAGATCAGCTTCGCCGAGTTCAAGAACGAGGCGGAGCGCATTGCCGGATTTCTTGAGCAACAATGCGGGGTAAAAAAGGGCGACCGCGTGCTGCTGTACATGCAGAACAGTCCGCAGTTCGTGCTGGCCTATTACGCCATCCTGCGTGCCAACGCTGTTGTGGTGCCGGTCAACCCGATGAACATGACCACGGAGTTGCGGCATTACGTCAAGGACAGCGGCGCCAGTGTGGCGATCGTCGCGCAGGACATCTACCCGCAGATCAAACCCATGCTAGGAAACGCCGAGGATCAGGGCCTGCGGAAGATTGTCGTTGCCGCTTACAGCGACTATCTCAAGGTTGAGACCGATCTCAAGGTGCCGGACTTCGTCAAGGCGCCGCGCCAGGCTATCGCCGATCCCGCCGTAACGCTTTGGTCTGACATGCTTGCGCAGAACCTGTGTCCAGGCCCGGTCATAGTCGGTCCTGACGATCTGTGCGTGATGCCCTATACCTCAGGAACTACCGGACAGCCCAAAGGCTGCATGCATAGTCATCGCACAACGATGCATACCCTGATGGCCGGCTATCAGTGGTTCGGTATCCAGCAGGATGCAGTTTACATGGCAGTGCTGCCCTTCTTCCACGTCACCGGCATGCAGGGCAGCATGAGCGGCCCGCTGCAGCTAGGCGCCACCGTGGTCTTGCTTCCGCGCTGGGATCGCGAAGCCGCGGCCCAATGCATAGAACGTTACGGCGTCACCTCATGGACTGCCATCCCGACCATGATTATCGATTTCCTGATGAATCCGAAGATCGGCGACTACGATCTTTCGACCATCACGCGCATGAGTGGTGGTGGCGCCGCGATGCCGGAGGCAATTGCGCAAAAACTGCTCGATATGGGCATCACCTATGTCGAGGGCTACGGTCTCTCGGAAACCATCGCTCCCTCGCATATCAACCCGCCGCAACGGGCCAAGAAGCAGTGTCTTGGCATACCGATAGCCGATACCGAATCAATGGTCGTCGATCCGAATACTTTCGAGGAACTGCCTGTGGGTGAAGTCGGCGAAATCGTCACCCGCGGCCCGCAGGTCTTTCTCGGCTATTGGAATAACGCAGACGCGACACGCAATGCCTTTGTCGACATCGACGGCAAAAGCTGGTTCCGCACCGGCGACCTCGGCCGCGTCGACGAGGATGGCTACTTCTTCATGGTCGATCGCTTGAAACGCATGATTAATGCCTCAGGTTTCAAGGTCTGGCCGGCCGAAGTCGAATCGCTGATGTACCACCACCCTGCGATCCAGGAAGCCTGTGTCATTGGTTCCAAAGACCCGCATCGTGGAGAAACGGTAAAGGCCATCGTAGTCATCAAGGAAGCTGAGCGCGGCAAAGTCAGTGAGCAGGACATCATCGACTGGGCGCATCAGAACATGGCGGCCTACAAGTCCCCGCGTATTGTTGAGTTTGCCGAAACCCTGCCCAAGTCCGCCACCGGAAAAGTCATGTGGCGCGCCCTGCAGGAAAAGGAAACCGCCAGCGTGGCGTGACCCAGCGCGTGCACCCACGAAGTGACGGTATGCTACGCCATGATTCGCCGTGCCACCATCGCCGAGTTTTCTCGATCGGCCTGCCGCTGACAAGGTTTCGCCGGATGACGTGTACCGCGCAATTCCCATGGAGAAACTGAATCATGGAATGGAAACGCGAAGAATATCTTGTGACGGACCAACAGCAGGATTTGGATATTGAAACCATCCACGGCTTTCTTCACGAGTCTTACTGGGCAAGAGGAATTCCACGTTCGATCATGGAACGAGCCGTGGCGAACTCATTGTGTTGTGGTCTGTACCACGAGTCGCACCAGATCGGTTTTGCCCGCGCGGTTACTGACCGCGCCACCTTTGCCTATTTGGCCGATGTCTTTGTGCTTGAATCCTATCGAGGTCGGGGCTTGGGAAAGTGGCTGACCTCGTGCATCCTCGCCCATCCTGAGTTGCAAGGCTTGCGACGGGTATTACTGGTCACGGCGGATGCACATGAACTTTACCGGCAACAGGGCTTCAGACCTCTGCCCCAGCCGGAACGATTTATGGAGATTCATGCTCCGAACATTTACCAGGCGACCTAGCCTGCCGCAAGAACCACGAGGCATCTGATTCCTTGCTAGTATTCGGGGCTCGCGCGGCCATGTTGCCGCCACCCAATTTCTGATTTGGAGCCCATGCAATGTTCAATCACTTAGACGCCTATGCAGGCGACCCCATCCTGTCGCTGGTGGAGACCTTCATGAAGGATTCACGTCCGAACAAGGTCAACCTCGGCATCGGCCTCTACTATGATGAAGACGGTCGCATTCCCTTGCTTGATCTGGTCAAGCGCACAGAAGTTTCTCTCGCCGCAGATGGATTGACACGCTCCTACCTGCCGATGGAAGGCCTTGCCGCTTACCGCGAGCGCGTTCAACAACTGATTTTTGGCGCCGGCCGCGAAGCGGTGACGACAAAGCGCATTGCCACAATTCAGACCATCGGCGGCTCCGGTGCCTTGAAAGTCGGCGCCGATTTGCTGAAGCGCTACTTTCCGGATGCCGGTGTTTGGGTCAGCGACCCGACCTGGGACAACCACCGTTCCATGTTTGAAGGTGCCGGTATCAAGGTAAGCGACTATCCCTACTACGACTCTAAATCCGGCGGCATATTGTTCCCCGAGATGCTGGCAAAGATTGCCTCGTTGCCGGAGCGCAGCATTGTTTTGCTTCACCCCTGCTGCCACAATCCGACCGGTGTCGATCTTTCGCGTGAGCAGTGGCAACAGCTCTTTCCGGTGCTGCTGGAAAAAAACCTGATCCCGTTCTTCGACATGGCGTATCAGGGCTTTGGCGTCGGTATCGACGAGGATGCCTGGGTGGTACGCAGCTTTGCGGACGCTGGAGGATGCTTCTTTCTGGCGAATTCGTTCTCGAAGAATCTCTCTCTGTACGGCGAACGTTGCGGAGGCCTTTCAGTGGTTTGCCCGGATGCGGCGCAGGCGGATCTCGTGCTTGGGCAGCTCAAATTCACGGTTCGCCGCAATTACTCGAGCCCACCGAATCATGCCGGTCAAGTGGTCGCACGGATTCTAGGTGACAGCGCTCTGGCGGCGGAATGGGACGGCGAGGTGGCCCGAATGCGCGAGCGCATCAAGATCATGCGCAAGAGCCTCCATGAGGTGCTCTCGGCGCGCTGCCCTGGCCGCGATTTTGACTACTTCCTGCAGCAAAAAGGCATGTTCAGCTATACCGGGCTGACACCGGAGCAAGTCGACACCCTACGCGACCAGCATGCGGTCTATCTGGTGCGTTCGGGGCGTATGTGCGTCGCCGGACTCAACACCAAGAACGTCGCTTATGTTGCCGAGGCCATGGCCGCAGTGATGTAGATCATTTCTTCAAACAAAAAAAGGCCCGGCGATGCCGGGCCCTTTTTTTTACGGCAAGACTGGTTCTTGACTAGATCAGTTCCCAAATCGTTGTAATGCCCTGACCACCACCGATACACATGGTTGCCAACGCATACTTGCTGCCGATGCGACGGGCTTCATACAAAGCTTTGGTAATGATCACGGTGCCGCTGGCGCCGATCGGATGGCCGAGTGCAATCGCCCCACCGTTGGGGTTGGTCTTCTTCGGATCGAGACCGAGAACCTTGGCCACGGACAGCGACTGCGCGGCAAAGGCTTCGTTGGACTCGATGACGCCGATGTCGTCAAGCTTGAGGCCGGATTTGGCCAGCGCGATCTTGGTCGACGGGATCGGGCCTTCACCCATGACATCGTTCGGCACGCCACCGATGCCATAGGCCACCAAACGCGCCATGGCCTTGTGGCCACCGGCTGCTGCCTTGGCTGCGTCGGCCAGCACCAGGAAGGCCGCGCCGTCGTTGATGCCGGATGCGTTACCTGCAGTCACGGTGCCGGCCTTGTCGAAAGCGGGTCTCATCTTGCCCAAGGTTTCCATGGTAGTACTGGCTTTGACGTGCTCGTCAGTGTCGAACACCACTTCGCCCTTGCGCGTTTTGAGCGTGATTGGCACGATCTGTTCCTTGAAGTATCCGGCGGCGATCGCAGCTGCGGCGCGACGATGCGACTCGCAGGCCAATTCGTCTTGCTGCTCGCGCGTGAAACCATGTTTCTTGGCCAGATTCTCCGCTGTGATGCCCATGTGGCCGACACCGAAGGGATCGGTCAGTGCGCAAACCATGGCGTCGAGCATCTTGGTGTCGCCCATGCGAGCGCCGGAACGCATCGCCGGCGACAGATAGGCGCCGCGGGACATGACTTCGACACCGCCGCCAATAGCAAAGTCGGCATCGCCCAACAAAATGGCCTGGGCCGAATTGACAACGGCTTGCTGCGCGGAACCGCACAAGCGATTCACCGCAAAGGCAACAGAATCCATGCTCATACCACCCTGAATCGAGGCAACACGCGCGACATAGGCATAGCGAGAATCGGTCGGGATCACGTTGCCAACGGTGGCAAAGCTGATGGCTGCAGGATCGACGCCGGAACGAGCAATGGCTTCCTTGATCACCAATCCACCCAACTCGGCAGGCTCCATGCCCGACAGGGCGCCTCCAAAGGTGCCTACAGGGGCACGAACCGCGCTCAGTACTACGACTTCTCTCTTGTCAGCCATTAAATAACTCCTAATTGAAGAATCAACTACCAACCCAACCGGAAACCCAGATCAGGGCCAGCACTGCCAAACCGAGCACGAGACTGCGCCAGACAAGGCCTATCGTGCTCTGCATAAAATCTGGGTCAGCATCCTCACCCAACCCCAGTTCGGGACGATTGTCAGGATCGTCCGCCTCCTGACCCAACTCCTGCCCCACCTCGTGCACCGGCATTCCCAAGCGCACACCAAGAGCACCCGCGCCACTTGCGAGAAGTATACCGGAGCCAGCTTCCGGCCACCTTACAGCCTGGGTACGCCAACAATGAACCGCATCTTCAAAATCACCCACAATGGCAAAAAACGCAGCGGTTACCCGTAAAGGTAGCCAGTCGATGACTCTGAATGCCCGGCACGAAAACTGACCAAATTCGCCAATTTCAGCATCTGTACGCTCGCCCCAGTATTCGCACAGCGCTTGAGCCAGCCGGTACAGTAAAGCTCCCGCCGGACCAAACAGGGAAAACCACAATAGCGGTGCAAATACGTGTCGATGGGAAGACAACAATGCCTGTTCGATCGCCAGCCGAGCAACCTCACCTCCAGTCAAGCGATCGCCGGATACTCCGCGCCATTGGGCGAGTATCTGACGCGCCTGTTCCACTTCACCTTTTCGCAAGGCCAGATGAATGTCGGTAAAGAAATGGCTGAACTGACGAAAGCCCATGGTCAGGTAGAGCACACCAATGCCGAGCAGAAAACCCAACAAGGGTTGTGTATGCATCAACCAGCCAGACAGCAGCGCCAGCAGCGTGCTTGGCAGTGCGACTCCCAAACCCCAGGCGATGACCCCATGGCTGTGACTACCGTCATTGAATTTATTTGCCAGTAAATCGGCCATCTGCTTCAATGGACCTCGCACCGCAGTGTGTATCGAAAGCGCCTGCAACTGCTCGATGACCAAGGCAATGATGATGGAAAGCAATGTCATGTGCTCAATCCTCGCATGTCAGGAAGCGACTCAGGGTCAATAGCATGCCAGCCGTTGCACCCCAAATGTAATAGCCCTGCCACGGCACGGCCCAGTATTCACGCATGACGCCGCGCACCTCTATAGAGTGGCGCTGATAATTGGCACTATCGACTAGAAAAGCAAACGGGGGCTCAAAGACCTCCGCAACCTCGAAATCGTCCAGTTTCAGATTCAGCGGCGGCGTCACCAAGCCGACCACCGGCGTGACGACAAATCCCGTACCGGTGCGATATTCCGGCAGCCGTCCAAGAATCTCGATCTGAGAAGCGACAAGCCCCACTTCTTCCTCGGCCTCACGCAAGGCTGTGGCTTCCGGCGATGCGTCGCTTTCTTCCCAGCGCCCGCCTGGGAAGCTAACCTGCCCAGCATGATCACGCAGATGTGCAGTCCGTTGGGTCAACAGAAGGGTTGTCCCCGATTCGCGCAAAATCACTGGCACCAAGACCGCGGCGGCTATCAGACTCGAGTTTGCGCTTACCCCCGGTTCACTAACTGGAGGCACAGCAAACCCTTCGCTGAATCGACGACGCATTAGTGAAAGCAAGCCTCCGTTAGAATTCGGGCTTGCGCAATCAAGAGACTCCAGCATGAAACCGATCGCTATATTCCGTCATAGTCCCGGCGAGGGACCGGGCTATTTTGCCACATTCCTCGACCGGCATTCCTTGCCATCGACGCTCTTCAAGATCGATGAAGGCGTCTCACCACCGCCGACTTCTGATGAGTTTTCTGGATTGTGTTTCATGGGCGGACCGATGAGCGTCAATGACGACCTGCCGTGGCTGCCAAAAACGTTTGCACTCATACGTGATGCGGACAACAAGGGCATTCCCGTCATCGGTCACTGCCTAGGCGGGCAGCTTATGGCCACGGCGCTCGGTGGCAAAGTGACGGCCAATCCGGTCAAGGAAATCGGTTGGGGTGAGGTGCAGACAAGCAATGCCGACGGCTCCGCCAACTGGCTGGGCGATACCACGTGCTTCACAGCCTTTCACTGGCACGGCGAAACCTTCAGCATCCCGCCTGGCGCCACCCCACTGTTGAAGAGTCTTCACTGCAACAACCAGGCTTTTGTGCGTGGCCCACACCTGGGCATGCAATGCCATGTCGAAATGACCGAAACAATGATCCGCAGTTGGTGCCAACAATGGTCGGCTGAGCGTGCCCCTGCGTCTGACTCTGTGCAAACACCGGAACAGATGCAGGAACAAGTGGAAGTGCGTATCGCTGCAATGCGTCTGGTGGCCGACCGACTCTACAGCCGATGGATCAAAGGGCTGGTCAGTCCCTGAAATTGCCGTATTGCAATGGAAAGTCGGTGATCGATTTTTTTACCAGCGCAATGACTTCCTGTAGCAGATCGCGCTTGGCACCGGTGACACGCACGGCGTCACCCTGAATACTGGCCTGAACCTTGAGCTTGCTGTCTTTGATCATCTTGACGATTTTTTTTGCCAGTTCGATCTCGATCCCAATCTTGATCTTGAGCTCCTGTTTCGACTTGTTGCCACCTACCGACTGCACAGGGCCGTGATCGAGCCGTTTAGTGCTTTCACGTTCCTTTTTTTCCATTTCCGGAAACAGGATGTCCTTGACCTGGCTGAGCTGAAACTCGGAATCGCCATGAATGGTGATGGTCTTGTCCTTTTCATTCAACTCGGCACGGGCTGAAGTGCCCTTGAAGTCGTAGCGATTGCCGATGTGTCGTCCGGCCACATCGACTGCATTTTTCAGTGCCACAAGATCCGCTTCAGAAGTGATGTCGAAAGATGGCATGCCGTCCCCTTGTAATCATTCAAAATGACAAACGTAATGATACGGCTCATCGCTGACTTCGATGTCGAAGCTGGAATTTCCGGGTGCCTTGAAACTCTGTCCGGCGCCGCAGTATTGCCAATCCTCGCCCTTGATGCGATAGCGACAGGCTCCAGCCACGGTTTCCATGACTTCCGGCACCCCCGTATTGAAGGTCAACGTTGCCGGTAGGATTACACCGACACTCTTCTTTGTGCCATCGGCAAACTTTATGGAATGGCTGACGCACTTTCCATCAAAGTAGACATTGGCCTGCTTGGCCACCGCGACATTATCAAACTGCGACATTTCAGATCCCCCACAATTTCTGAATAATGATCTTGGCAACGAAGCCGAGCATGCCAAAGGCGAGCACGAAAAAAAGGACGAAGGTACCAAGTTTGCCCGCCTTCGACTTCCAGGCCAGCTCGCCAATGATGAAAAGCATGTAGAGCATGAAGGCGCCAAGGCCAAACGTCATGCCAAACTCTGCCAATTGCTCTTCGGAAATGCCGAACATCGGCGCGGTCCTCAACTACACCGTTAACGCTTCTTCTTGGCTACCCGGCTCTCTGCTCTATTGGCTGCAATGCGCATGCGCAGCGCGTTGAGCCGAATGAATCCATGGGCATCCTTCTGGTCGTAAGCGCCAGCATCGTCCTCAAACGTAGCGATGGTCGGATCAAACAACGAATCGGTTTTCGAATCCCGACCGACCACGATAATGTTGCCCTTGTAGAGCTTGAGACGAACCCATCCGTTGACGTTCTGCTGAGTGTGATCGATCAACGCCTGCAGGGCCCTGCGCTCCGGACTCCACCAGTAGCCGTTGTAGATCAGGCTCGCGTAACGCGGCATCAGGTCGTCCTTCAGATGCGCTTCTTCGCGATCAAGACAAATCGACTCGATGGCTCGATGCGCCTTGAGCAATATGCTGCCCCCCGGGGTTTCATAACAGCCACGCGACTTCATGCCGACATAGCGGTTCTCGACCAGATCGAGACGTCCGATACCATGCCTGCCACCAATTTTGTTCAGAGTGGCAAGTAGCTCGTGGGCTTTCATTTTCTTGCCGTTGATAGCGGCCAGATCTCCCAGCTTGAATTCGAGATCAAGATACTCGGCCTTATTAGGTGCTTTCTCGGGTGACACCGTCCAGCGCCACATCGACTCCTCGGCTTCCGTAGCAGGATTTTCAAGATGTCTTCCTTCGTAGGAAATATGCAGCAGGTTGGCATCCATCGAATAGGGTGAGCCGCCCAGTTTGTGTTTCATTTCTACTGGAATGCCATGCTTCTCGGCGTAGGCCATCAGTTTCTCGCGCGAAAGCAGATCCCATTCGCGCCAAGGCGCGATGACCTTGACGTTGGGCATCAAGGCATAGGCCCCAAGTTCAAAGCGAACCTGATCGTTGCCCTTCCCCGTGGCACCATGGGATATCGAGTTGGCGCCAGTCTTCCTGGCGATGTCCACCATTCGCTTGGCGATCAGGGGGCGCGCGATCGACGTACCGAGCAGGTACTCGCCCTCATAGACGGTGTTGCAGCGGAACATGGGGAAAACAAAGTCGCGGACGAACTCTTCGCGTAAATCGTCAATGAATATGTTCTTGGGCTTGATCCCAAGCTTCAAAGCCTTGGCGCGCGCCGGGTCGAGTTCCTCACCCTGGCCCAAATCGGCAGTGAAGGTCACCACCTCACATTGGTAGGTGTCCTGCAACCACTTCAGAATTACCGATGTATCCAGTCCGCCCGAGTAGGCAAGGACAACCTTGTTGCTTTCGGGTTTATCCACTTTCTTTGCTGCTTTCATTTTGCTTCCTTCAGTCGTTCAATCTGCCCAGTAGCAGGTATTCCATCAAGGCCTTTTGCGTGTGCAGTCTATTTTCTGCTTCGTCCCAAACAACACTTTGCGGCCCGTCGATCACTTCAGCGGCTACCTCCTCGCCACGATGCGCTGGCAGGCAATGCATGAAGACGGCGTCCGGGCGCGCGGCTCGCATCATCTCGGCATCAACCTGCCAGTCTGCAAAATCGCGCCGACGCTCTTCGTTCTCGGCTTCAAATCCCATTGAAGTCCACACGTCGGTTGTAACAAGGTCAGCTTCACGTGCGGCATCCATAGGATCGGCGAACTGTTCGAAATGGTCGGTACCATAAAGTCCGGCACGCTCAGCCTCGACCTCGTATCCCGGCGGCGTTGACACATGAACATTGAAGCCAAAAACCTCCGCCGCCTGCAGCCACGTATTGCAGACGTTGTTCGAGTCGCCGATCCATGCCACGGTACGACCCTTGATTGAACCGCGATGTTCCATATAGGTGAAGATGTCAGCGAGAATCTGGCAAGGGTGATACTCGTTGGTCAGGCCGTTGATCACGGGCACCCTTGAATGACCCGCAAAGCGCTCGATCACGTCCTGCTCGTAGGTACGAATCATGACAATGTCGCTCATGCGAGAAATAACCTCAGCGGCATCCTCAATCGGCTCTCCGCGTCCAAGTTGGGAATCCCGAGTATTGAGATAGATTGCCGTACCGCCCAATTGGTGCATGCCCGCCTCGAAGGACAACCGAGTACGAGTGCTGGCCTTTTCAAAAATCATCACCAGAGTGCGGTCCTGCAACGGCCAATATCTCTCGTAGGCCTTGAAGCGCCCCTTAATCCTGCGGGTACGCTCAAAGACGTAGTCAAGTTCTTCGCAAGAAAGATCCTTCAACTGCAAAAAGTGTTGGGGTGATTCCATCATCAGGCGCCGAGAAATTTTTTGACTAACGGAACAAGTATCGCCACAATCTCCATGCCCTCGGCATCACTCATAACCAGAGGCGGCAGCAGGCGCACCACTTTGTCCACAGTGACATTAATCAACAAGCCTGCCCCAAGGCAACTCTCGATCAGTTCGGTACAAGGGCGATCGAGTTCGATACCGATCATCAGGCCGCTACCGCGAACTTCAACAAGACCGCTGACGCCATCCAGTCCATTGCGCAAGCCTTGACGAATCATGTCGCCCAGTTTGGCCGCATGTTGAATCAACTCATCGTTCTCAATCACTTCGAGCGTCGTGAGTGCTGCTACACAGGCCAAGGGATTACCGCCAAAAGTCGAACCATGATTGCCGGGCTTGAACACGCCGCTGGCGCGGCCACTTGCAAGACAGGCGCCGATCGGCACGCCGGAGCCCAAACCCTTTGCCAAGGTCATGACGTCCGGCAATATGCCTGCATGCTGATGAGCAAACCATAAGCCGGTGCGGCCGATTCCACATTGCACCTCGTCGACCATGAAGAGCCAGTTCTTTTGATCACAAATCAGTCTCAGTGAGTGCATAAAGTCACTGTGCGCAACATTTATGCCGCCCTCACCTTGAATCGGCTCGAACAACACCGCTACGACATTTGGATTGCGCGCCGCGAGTTGCTCAATTGCATCAATGTCATCGTATGGAACTCGGACAAACCCTGAAACCAGAGGCTCGAAACCGGCCTGCACTTTGCGGTTACCGGTCGCCGACAGCGTTGCCAGAGTCCGTCCGTGAAACGCCTGCTCCATAACTATGATGGTAGGTTGTTCGATACCTTGCTGGTGTCCATAAAGTCTGGCGAGCTTAATCGCTGCTTCGTTTGCTTCGCAGCCCGAATTGCAGAAGAACACCTCATCCATGCGGGAAATTGACGCGAGGCGATCAGACAGCGCTTCCGATTCGCTGATGCGATACAGATTCGATGTGTGAATCAAACGGCTAAGCTGCTCACTCAACGCTTTTACCAAGCGTGGGTGATCGTGGCCCAGCGTATTGACCGCTATTCCAGCGAGGGCGTCGAGGTAGGACTTGCCCTCTGTATCAAACAGTCGGCATCCCTGACCATGTGTAAATGCGACAGGCATCCGCCCGTAGGTATTCATCAAATGCGGCATGGAAGCGCTCCGCGAAAAACTCCGTCCAAAAAAACATACGGCGGCCGAAGAGCAACGCGGCCGCCATGCATGAAAACGTGCCTATACTAAGTGAAAACCTAGGCCCTGTACAGACTGGCGAGACGGAGGAATCAGCGTTGCGAATGGCGGTTTTCAATCAAAAGGGTGGCGTCGGTAAAACCACCACTGCACTCAATCTTGCTGCCGCACTGGCAAGAGACTCCACGCCCACGCTGCTGGTCGACCTTGACCCGCAGGCACACCTGACGGCTATATTTGGCAACGCACCTGGCGGCGCCAATAATAGCGTGTTCTCTCTCTATCAAGACAACCGGCCTCTAGATGAAATTGTCGTGAAATGGCAAGGGGTTGGCCGTCTGGTCCCAGCGCACGCAGAACTTATCAAAGTTGACTCGATATTTGGCAAGGGACCAACCATTCTCAATCGGCTCAATGCCGGCTTGCAGGCGCTTGAAAGTTCTGGCGGCGAGAGCACCGCCATAATTGACTGTTGCCCTTTTCTGGGTGTGCTCTCACTCAACGCGATATTCGCCTCCGACCGGATACTAATCCCGGTTTCATCGGACTATCTCTCCTTACGCGGCGCATTGCAGATCGAACATACTTTGAAAGCGTTGGAACCAGTACTCAAGCGACGTGTTGAACGCCGCTACCTGCTGACGCGGTTCGATCGACGTCGCAAGATGAGCTTTGATATCAGGGACCGACTGAGCATGCAATTCGGAGTCGAACTCTGTGAGACAGTGATCTCTGAAAACGTCTCAATTGCGGAGGCGCCCGCCATGAGTCTCGATATCTTCAGCCACAGCCCGTCAAGCAAAGGGGCATTGGACTACCAGACATTAATGGAAGAATTGAGGGCAGTTCGATTTGTTTGAGAATAGCGAGGGTCGCCTCACTACTAAGCGCTAGACGCTAGGAGGGTCCCTTAACGAACAATCAGGTTTGCGACTTCTTCGAAGCTGGCCACAGGCACTCGAACACCGCCACGATGGCAAATACATTCAATGATCTGACAATCGCGATAGACCTGCCTCAGTTTGCGCTGGGCGTCATGTTCGTCCCGGCCATGGATCATCAAGTTGTCGACGACAACACCCTGGCGCGTACGAATTCGAAAAGCATATTTAATGAACTGATGGGATTGCATGAAACCCCTTTCACTTCAAACGAGTCAGACCATTATATGCAGTGATTTCCGCAAATTCAATCTATTAGACTAATTTTGCAGGGTATTCTACGAGCATGATATGCAAATCGTTGCTTCGAATGACCCTCAGGATGACACCATGCCTTTGAATCCATGGATATTGTTACCGATCGACTCTGCACCACCCGCGTTGCTCCAGAACGAGTAGGCTACCCAGATTTTCAATCTGAGTGTCGGCAGTCATGGCAGGCAAATAACCGAAATTAGACAAAAAAAGCTGCCCAAATATGGGCAGCTTTTATAGCTTCTGGCGCGCCGAGGCGCGCTTTGGCGAAATACTTAGAGCGCTTTGATTGCGGCCGAAAGGCGACTCTTTTGGCGGGCGGCTAGATTCTTATGCACGATATTTTTGTCGGCAATTGAATCGATCACGCATTGCGAATCCTTGAACACGGTTTGAGCGGCGGCCTTGTCGCCGGCCTCAATAGCCTTGCGCACCTTCTTGATAGCGGTGCGAAACGAAGAACGTAGTCCAACATTGTGGGCGCGTTGTTCGGTTGCCTGACGGGCACGCTTGCGAGCTTGGGCGGTATTGGCCATTTCTATATCCGGTAGAGCTTGAGGAAGGGCGTGATTATAAGGGGGTCTTCCACCCATTGCAAGCAGCTTCTGCGAGTGATAACCCATATACCATAGGCACCCATGAACCTGCTCCGCACTTTGGCCACGGTCAGCAGCATGACCCTGCTGTCCCGCATCCTCGGCTTCGTCCGCGACTTCGTCATTGCCAGAAGTTTCGGCGCAGGTTTGATGACCGACGCCTTCTTTGTGGCTTTCCGCCTGCCCAACCTGTTGCGGCGGCTTTTTGCCGAGGGCGCCTTTTCTCAGGCTTTCGTCCCCATCCTTGCCGAATACCGCAATCGCCGTAGCGAAAGTGAGACCAAAACCTTGGTCGACCGTGTCGCCAGCATGCTGTTCTTGATATTGATGGGCGTCAGCGCACTTGGCATGGCTCTGGCCCCACTGTTGATCGCAGTTACCGCACCCGGCTTCAGCGCTGATGCCGAAAAATTCCAGCTCACTGTCGAACTTACCCGGATTACCTTTCCCTACATTCTGTTCATGTCGCTGGTGGCGTTGGCCGCAGGTATTCTGAACACGTGGAGTCGGTTTGCCCTACCCGCCTTCACACCAGTTCTGCTGAATCTATCCTTCATCGGGATGGCGCTTTTTGCCGCGCCCTGGTTCGATCCGCCGGTACTCGCTTTAGCCTGGGCGGTTTTTCTGGGCGGGGCACTCCAGCTTGCAATTCAGATTCCGGCGCTGGCGAAGCTAGGCATGCTGCCGCGCTTTGATCCGGTCTGGCGCGATGAGGGCGTACAGCGCGTGCTCAAACTTATGGCACCTGCAGTACTGGGCGTCTCGGTCGCGCAGATCAGCCTGCTCATCAACACCGTTTTTGCTTCATTCCTGGAGAGCGGCAGCGTCTCCTGGCTTTATTACGCTGATCGGCTCATGGAATTCCCAGCCGGCCTGCTCGGAGCGGCGCTTGGCACCATTTTGCTACCGAGCCTCGCAAAAACTCATGCTAGTGGCCAGCCGGAAGAATTCTCGGCACTCCTTGACTGGGGCTTGCGCCTCACATTAATGCTTACTTTACCCGCGTCATTGGCGCTAGCTATGTTGGCAACACCCTTGCTTTCGACTCTGTTCCAGTACGGCGCCTTCACCGCAATCGATGTACTGCGAAGCCGGGACGCGCTGGTGGCGTATTCAATCGGTTTGACCGGGCTGATTCTGGTCAAGGTGCTGGCCCCTGGCTTCTATGCCAGACAAGATATTCGTACGCCTGTGAAAATTGCTCTGCTGACCTTGGTACTGACTCAAATGATGAACGCTGCGTTCATCGGCTGGTTGAAACACGCCGGGCTGGCTCTTTCCATCGGCCTGGCCTCTTGCTTCAATGCCGGTATGCTTTGGCGCGGCCTGCATCAGCGCGGCGTCTATGTGCCAAAATCTGGCTGGAGCGCGTTCATGCTTAAGCTACTTGCTGCGTTACTGGTTTTGGCTGGTGTACTTTGGTTTGGCAGTGGCAAAGACGCGGCCTGGCTTGCGATATCCGGAGGTCAGCGAGTGTTGAGACTTGCCGGAGTCGTCGCCGCAGGACTTGGCTGCTATTTTCTTACATTGTGGCTGCTAGGGTTTCGATTGCAAGATTTCCGCCGCACCACAAACTGATCATTCCCCCCGCGCTGCACCTTCTCGGCGCGGATCGACCGCACTCATCCATTGATTGCCCGAACGGACAATCAGATGCAGCCCGCTGGTCATATCATCGCGCTTAATCTTATGGCCGCGCCGCGCCAGTTCTTGCGCCAATGCATCGGCGGCAGCGCCGTGCTCAATTTCCGTCGCGCCATTGCGGTTTCCGACATGCAATTGGGCGACCGCACTAGCTGGATCGTAGTGACCATCTAGAAGCGCTACCAGAGTGCGCGCAACGTAGTTGATGATTCGACTCCCACCAGGTGAGCCCAGCACCGCGTAGAGTCTGCCACTGGCGTCAAAGACCAAGGTGGGAGACATTGAGGACAACGGCCGCTTTCCGGGCTCCAGGCGATTGGCAACAGGTTTGCCATCACGCTCTGCCACGAAGGAAAAGTCGGTGAGTTGATTATTGAGCAGAAAGCCGCCCACCTGGATACGGCTGCCGAAAGCACTCTCGATTGAACTCGTTAGCGCCACTGCATTGCCATCGCGATCAACTATCGAAATATGCGTTGTCGCTGGCAATTCGGGCGCATTGTCATCGGCCAATGTGTGGCGAGTTGGCAGGTCTCCGGGCTGGGCGATACCCATGCTGCTTTCCGAATTGATCAGGCGTGCTCGCTGCTCCAGATATCGTGGGTCCAAAAGTTCGCGCTGAGGAACCGCAACAAATTCCGGGTCAGCGAGATAGCGTGCCCGATCGGCATATGCGAGACGCCCGGCTTCGGCAAACAAATGCGCAGAATCAGGCTTAGCCGGGTCCCCCGACGGCAGCCTGGAGTGTTCCATCAAGCCCAGCAACTCAAGTACGGCTATACCTCCGGAAGACGGCGGCGGCATACCGCAGATGCGCCACTGACGGTAGGGACCACAAACGGCGGGCCGCTGTTTGGGCCGGTAGTCGCGCATATCCTTGGTCGTCAGCATGCCGCCCCGCTGCCTGACTTCAGTGACAATACGAGCTGCCAGATCGCCTCCATGCAAGGCAGCGGCGCCAGCGGCCGCGATGTTGCGCAAACTTGCAGCGAACTCGGGGTTGCGCAACACGTCACCGACCGGTTTGGGCTTGCCATCGGCTTGATAGTAGAGCGTATGCGCTGAAGCGTTCTTGCGCAGGTATTTGTCCTTGCTCAACAACTGGTGCAGCCGCGGGGAGATGACAAAGCCGTTTATCGCAAGACGAATCGCTGGCCGAGTCAGACGTTCCCACCGGAGTTTGCCATGACGGCGGTGCGCTGATTCGAACATGGCGACGAGGCCGGGAACACCAACCGATTTGCCGGTTGCCACTACCTCGTAAAAACCGCCGAGACTGCCGTCGGGGCGCCGCGCAAAGTCGGCGCTGGCGCTACGGGGAGCGGTTTCCCGGCCATCCCAAGCCGATACCTTGCTATGCCTAGCGTCCCAATGCAACAGGAATCCTCCACCGCCAATACCTGACGATTGCGGCTCGACAAGATTGAGAACCCACTGAGCCGCAATGGCCGCATCCAACGCATTTCCACCAAGCTGCAGAATTTCCGAGGCGGCGTCGGTCGCGTAGGCGTTGGCGGTTACTGCCATGAAACCCGAGCTGCTTAGTGCCTTTCGTTGCTGAAATCCACTCGCGGCTTCCGGCTGCTCGGCTTGCGCCATAGCAGCGCTGGCGCCCGCCATTGTCGCAAGCACCAAGAAAAAACGGGCAGCCCGCAGGCCGCCCGTTTGTATCGCAATCGCGCTAGAGATCACACCACCAGCGGCAGAATCATCAAGGCTACGATGTTGATGATTTTGATCAGCGGGTTGACCGCCGGGCCAGCCGTATCCTTGTACGGATCGCCGACAGTGTCGCCCGTGACCGCCGCCTTGTGAGCTTCGGAACCCTTGCCGCCAAAATTGCCGTCTTCGATGTACTTCTTGGCGTTATCCCAGCAACCACCGCCCGTAGTCATCGAAATGGCGACGAAGATACCGGTAACGATAGTGCCCATCAACACGCCACCCAGCGCACGTACACCGGCGCCAACTCCATCCACCGGAGCCATCAGGAAATTCATGGCAACCGCAACAACGACCGGAACCAGCACGGGCAACAATGAGGGAATCATCATTTCCTTGATGGCTGCTTTGGTCAACATGTCGACACAAGTGCCGTACTCCGGCTTGCCCGTGCCTTCCATGATGCCCGGGATCTCCTTGAACTGACGGCGCACTTCAACGACAACAGCTCCAGCTGCGCGGCCCACCGCTTCCATGCCCATCGCGGCAAACAGGTAAGGCACCATGCCGCCAACGAAGAGACCAATAATCACGGCTGGATCGGACAGATCGAAAGCAAACTTCACCCCTGGCTTGAGCGCCTCCAGTCCGTGAGTAAAGTCAGCAAACAGAACCAGCGCGGCAAGGCCGGCGGATCCAATGGCGTAGCCCTTGGTAACGGCCTTGGTGGTATTGCCCACAGCATCCAGCGGATCGGTAATACCCCGCACGGAATCAGGCATATCCGCCATTTCGGCGATACCGCCGGCATTGTCGGTAATCGGACCGTAGGCATCAAGTGCAACAACAATACCGGCCATCGAAAGCATCGAGGTAGCCGCGATCGCGATGCCGTACAGACCACCCAAGGTGTATGAGGCCCAAATGGCGGCACAGACCGACAGCACCGGCCAAGCTGTAGACTTCATCGATACACCAAGGCCGGCGATGATGTTGGTACCATGACCCGTTGTAGAGGCTTCTGCCACATGCTGCACAGGCTTGAACTCGGTACCGGTGTAGTACTCGGTGATATAGACCAAAAGACCTGTCAGTACCAGACCAACCAAGGATGCACTGTAGAGTCGAATGTGCGCACCACCAACGATTCCCAGCACGCTGTCGAGCAGGTGATCGTCGATCAGCCAAGTCGTCATCGGGTAGAAGGCGATCAACGCCAGCACACCGGCTACGATCAGGCCACGATACAACGCGTTCATGATTTTTGCGCCTGGCGAGGTCTTTACGAACATCACGCCAATGATTGAGGCGATGATCGAGAAGCCACCCAGGGCCAGAGGATAGATGACCGCCTGTTCGGCGAAGACCGGATTTGCTTTCAGTAGCAGCGCGCCCAGCAGCATGGTTGCCACCGTGGTGACAGCATAGGTCTCGAACAAGTCGGCCGCCATGCCGGCACAGTCGCCAACGTTGTCGCCAACGTTGTCGGCAATCACAGCAGGGTTGCGCGGGTCATCCTCAGGAATGCCGGCTTCCACCTTACCGACCAGGTCGGCGCCGACGTCAGCGCCTTTAGTGAAAATGCCGCCGCCAAGACGGGCGAAGATCGATATCAGCGATGAACCGAAACCGAGACCAATCAGCGGGTGGATGATGCTTTCCATACTTGCACCGGGACCGCCAAGCGTCTTGAGTATGGCATAGTAGCCAGCCACGCCCAACAGGCCAAGGCCAACCACCAACATGCCGGTGATGGCTCCGCCCTTGAATGCAACGTTCAAGGCTTCATTAATACCAATACGAGCCGCTTCGGCGGTACGCACATTGGCCCGGACTGAAACGTTCATGCCGATGTAGCCTGCAGCACCTGACAGCACCGCCCCTAGTACAAAGCCAATCGCGGTGGTCGTGCCGAGAAAAATCCAGATGGTTACAGCGAGAACCACACCGACGATACCAATCGTTGTGTATTGACGGTTCAGGTAGGCTTGGGCACCCTCCTGAATTGCGGCCGCGATTTCCTTCATGCGGTCATTGCCCGCCGGTTGCGACAAAATCCACTGGCTCATGATCCAGCCGTAGGCGATTGCCGCCACTGCACAGATCAGCGCAAAAATCAGTCCTGCTGACATAAAACCCCCTGAGTATTGATGAACTTAACAGGCAATTTTATCACGCCATAGACGCCACGCAAAAGCATATATGGCAACTTTTACTGCTTGAACTTTGATGTTTTTCAAAGCGATACCAGCAATTCTGTTGTAAGCATCAACTGGCCTCTCTGCCACTCCTGAATGGCTAGCTTTGATGCAAAGCAGAAATCCGGTTGATGGAGATATCCGCTTGATGGATGCCAGTTGCTCAAAATGACGAATATAGTAGCTACCCATGTGAGGGGTCGCTACTTGAAGAGAAGCGATGCCGAAGACGTATTGCCGCATCCCGGAAAGTCAAAGAATTCTGATAAACCGAAAGGAACATCTGATCATGCCGCAAGGGAAAGTCTTAGTAGCTCAGGGGGGGGGGCCCACCGCCGTCATCAACCAGTCAATGGCAGGCGTTGTCTTGGAAGCCCGCAAGTTTCGCAATGTCGAATTGGTATACGGCGCCTATCACGGTGTATCCGGCATCGTCGACGAAGAATTCCTCGACCTCACTCAGGAAACCAGCCACAACATTGAAATGGTGGCCAGTACGCCTTCATCGGCGCTCGGTTCGACACGCGACAAACCCGACCTTAAGTACTGCCAGGAAATATTCAAGGTGCTCAAGGCGCATGGCATTGGCTATTTTTTCTACATTGGTGGCAATGATTCGTCCGATACAGTGCGCATCGTCAGCGAGGAAGCTCGGCGGGCGAACTACTCCTTACGCTGCATTCATATTCCGAAGACCATCGACAATGATCTGGTCGGCAACGACCACACGCCAGGTTTCCCGTCGGCAGCGCGCTTTGTCGCGCAAGCCTTCATGGGAGCCAACCTGGACAACACAGCACTGATGGGCGTCTACCTTGCCGTGGTCATGGGTCGACATGCCGGATTTCTCACGGCCGCATCGGCACTCGGGAAAAAATTTCCCGACGATGGCCCCCATCTGATTTATCTTCCCGAGCGTACCTTCAGCGTCGAAAAATTCCTCTCCGACGTCAAGGCGACCTACGAAAAATACGGTCGCTGTGTGATCGCCGCTTCCGAAGGAATTCATGACAGCAAGGGCTTGCCCATCATTACTCAACTGACAACGCATATCGAGCGAGATGCCCACGGCAACATACAACTCTCAGGCACGGGAGGTCTTGCCGATCTTTTGTGTGACGAGATAAAGAGCAAACTTGGTATCAAACGCGTACGCGGCGACACCTTTGGTTACCTGCAGCGCTCCTTCATGGGTTGCGTATCGGATGTCGACCAGCGTGAAGCACGCGAAGTTGGCGAAAAGGCGGTGCAGTACGCCATGTGGGGCGATTGCGACGGATCTGTCGCTATCAAACGCACGGGGTTCTATTCAGTCGACTATCAACTGGTTCCGCTCGAATCGGTGGCCGGAAAAACCCGCGTCATGGAGGACGAGTTCATTGCGGCAAACGGTACCGACGTTACCGATGCTTTCCGCCTGTATTTGCGCCCCTTGCTCGGATCAGGCATGCCCGACGCCTACCGCTTGCGCCTGAACAAGGTCGCCAAGATACTGAATCCGACAACGTAGGAAGTGTTGTTCGGAAGTGCTGGGCCTCGGAATACGTCGACTGGGATAAATCAATCCCCAAAGCAAATTCCGACGTCCCTGCCGGTCTGAAGGGTGTCACAGTCCATCGGGACACCTTTCATGCGCCCAGCCACTTCCTCTAGCGCCACATAGTTTACGTTGGGAAAGGCGAGCGCCACCATGACGCCGGAGCGCCCCTCCTCCAATCCTCTGACTGCCGCGGTACCAAAGCGCATGGCGGCCAGGCGATCGAATGATGTTGGGCTACCTCCGCGCAGCAGATGGCCGAGCACAACGACGCGGACGTCCTTGCCAGTCTTGTTGCCAAGCTCCCTCGCGATTTGCTCACCGATGCCTCCCAGCCTTTCGGCATGGCCGATCTCGGCGGGCGCCAAGACTTCCCGATGACCGTGGATGGGCTCGGCACCCTCTGCGACCAACACTATCGAATACATTCGCCCTTCTCCATCCCGGGCGCGAATCTTGGCGACCACTTTGTCTAGATCAAACGGAATCTCGGGGATCAGGATCGCATGGGCACCACCGGCGATGCCGGTGTGCAGTGCGATCCAGCCTGCATAACGACCCATAACCTCGACTACCATCACCCGATGGTGGCTTTCGGCCGTACTGTGCAGTCTGTCCACGCACTCGGTGGCAAAACCCACCGCCGTATCGAAACCAAAGGTGGTGAAGGTCTTGTCCAGATCGTTATCAATCGTCTTGGGCACACCAACCACACGCAAGCCCTTCTTGTGCAGGGCATTGGCGATGGTGAGCGAGCCATCGCCACCGATGGATACCAAGGCGTCGAGTTCTTTCATGGCGAAAAACTCCAGAATCTCACCTGAACGATCCGTATCCTTTGTCGTGCCGTCGGGCATGAGCAAGGGAAAATGCAGCGGATCGCCCTTGTTGGTGCTGCCCAGAATTGTGCCTCCCAGAGGGCCTATGCCACGCACGGTTTCTCGGGTGAGACGAAACACGCCACCTTCGGGATACCGCTCACGAAAAAGTATGCCGTTGAAGCCGTCTCGAATACCGTAACACTCCCAGCCACGATTCGCTGCGGCGATGACCACGGACCGTATCACGGCATTCAACCCTGGGGCGTCGCCACCGCCGGTGCAGATCGCTATTCGTCGTATTTGGCTGGACATGGAACTCCCTGATTGAAGGAAAGGCTTGTTTCTTTTATCTGCTCAGCGCGGCAAATACCGCGCTGGTGATCGCCTCGAGTGAGCCGACGCCTGATACTCTGCGATGCTTTGGCGCTCCTTCGGCTCCAGTTTCGGACCACTTGGAATAGAAGTCGATGAGAGGTTTGGTCTGACTGTGGTAGATCGAGAGACGCTTCCTGACCGTTTCCTCTTGGTCGTCAACGCGTTGAATCAACTGTTCCCCGGTAACGTCATCCACCCCTTCGACTTTTGGCGGATTGAATACCACGTGATACGTGCGCCCTGAACCTAGATGCACGCGACGACCACTCATGCGCCTGATGATCTCGTCATCGTCGACATCGATCTCCAGTACGTAGTCCAGTTCAATGCCCTGAGCACGCAAGGCTTCAGCCTGCGGAATGGTCCGTGGAAATCCATCAAACAGGAAGCCTTTGGCACAATCGGGTTGCTTCAAGCGCTCTGCGATCAGGCCAAGAATGATGTCGTCTGAGACCAGACTTCCGGCATCCATCACCTTTTTTGCTTCCAGGCCCATAGGTGATCCAGCTTTTACCGCTGCACGCAGCATATCGCCTGTGGATATTTGTGGAATCCCGTACTTCTGAGTAATAAATGCCGCTTGTGTGCCCTTTCCGGCACCGGGTCCTCCCAATAGAATTAGTTTCATATCTACCTCCCAAAGTAAAGTTTATCTAGATGATTTAATGACGTTTTTCTAAATTTTTTGTCTAGCAAAACTTACTCCGAATCCCCTTTGGCGTCAAATAGTCGGCGCACCGTTTCCAGATCTTCCGGAGTATCAACGCCGGGGGCCGGAGAGTGGTCGATGCTGACAACCTGTATTGGATAACCATACCAAAGGGCGCGCAATTGCTCCAGCGACTCGCAACGCTCCACGGGAGAGATCGCAAGCTGTCCGAATTGACGCAAGAATCCAACGCGATAGGCATACAGTCCAATATGACGCTGTGCCGGAAGATCGGCGGGAAGCGCATCGCGCTTGCCTGAAAACTGATCCCTGTCCCAGGGAATGGGGGCTCGACTGAAGTACAGTGCGCGGCCACGCGCATCGCATACCACCTTGACCACGTTTGGGTTGAAGAAATCCACCGCGTCGGTGAAGGGGTATGCAGCGGTCGCCATCGCGGCCTCGGGATCCTCGCGCAAGGCAGCGGCCACTGCTTGAATCAATGTGGGATCAATCAAAGGTTCGTCGCCCTGGACATTGACCACGATATCGGCATCGTCCCACTTCATCTGGTCAGCCACTTCGGCGATACGGTCGGTGCCGCTAGCGTGATCGGCTCGCGTCATAACGGCTTCGAAGCCATACTGCCTAACGGCAGTGACTATCCGCTCATCATCAGTCGCTATCCATACACCGTCGGGCAGCGCGCGCCTTGCCGCGGCCGCCACGTGCACGATCATCGGTTGGCCTGCTATATCGGCCAAAGGTTTACCGGGCAGTCGCGTCGAGGAAAAGCGCGCCGGAATGACTACACGAAATCGATGCATGGCCGGGATTCAGTGAATACCAGTGTCCGCAGCAAAGTAATTGCGGCAGCCAAGCCCGTTCAGACCCCAGCGAGGAACTCCAGACCCTGCGCTTAGATTTAGTTCCATCAGATCTCTTCGGCACCGAGAGTCCGGGCTTCATCCTCCAGCATCACCGGGATGTCGTCTTTCACCGGATAGGCAAGTTTACACGCCTTGCAAACCAGCTCGGAAGCCGCCTTGCGGTTCTCCAGCGATCCTTTACAAACAGGACAAACGAGTATTTCAAGAAGACGAGCATCCATGTAGCTTCTCCAGAACGAATTCGACAAGGGCAGGGCTGACGTTCGCCGCCACGGGCAAAACCCAGACTGGCAGAGACAGCTTGAGCCGGGCCAATTTTACGGCATCCTTTTCCGTCGTAAGAATCGCACCTCCGGAAAACCCAATATCCTCCGCGCGATAGTCGTGGTGATCGGCGAAAGAATGCTTGGAGTAGTTCAGACCAAGATCGGACAGCAGATCGAAAAAACGTCGTGGCTCAGCAATTCCAGCGACAGCGTGCAACGCTTTGCCGGCCAACTCTGTCGCGCTGCAGGTGACCAACGGATCATCGAGGCGAAAGAAAATATTGCCATGCAGGCGCATCACAAACGTCGGGCACACAAAAGTCGGCGCTGGTGACACGGCGGTGTTGTTGATGACGATAGCATCAACATGGTTCAACCGAGCCATCGGTTCCCGCAACGGCCCGGCAGGCAGCATCCAGCCGTTTTGCATCCGGCCCGCATCAAACATGGCAATCTCCACATCGCGCTCCAGGCGATAGTGTTGCAGCCCGTCATCAGAAAGAATCACATCACAGTCCGGATTCGCGGCCAGCAATGCTCTGGCTGCCGCCACCCGGTCCCTGCCAACAAATACCGCGCAACCGCTGCGTCGAGCCAGCAGCACGGGCTCGTCGCCCACCTCACCTGGGTCGCTTTCCGGATTCACCTCGGCTACATTCCCGGAGTTGCCAAGGTAGCCACGGCTGACTATTCCAGGATGTCGGCCGCGCGATCGCAGAACCTGCGCCAGATGGATCACCAATGGCGTCTTGCCTGTACCGCCAACGTTGATATTGCCAACCACCACCACCGCAACGGAGAGGCGAATTCGAGGCAGCAAACCAAGACGATACAAAGCTCGGCGCCCAGCGACGAGACCTAAAAAAAGAATGGAAATCGGCAACAGCAGCCAGGCCACCGGCCCACGGCGCCGCCAAATGGCGACAAAGCCGCCAGTGTCAGCGCTGCGTTCGCTGGATGGCAAAAGAAATATGCGACAGCCCGGCCTGCTGGGCCGCTTGCATTACGTCGACAACACTCTGGTGCGCAGCTTTGGCGTCAGCATTGATGATTACTATCGGTTCCTTGCCGGCACCAGTCAGTCGCTTCATCGCAGCAGCAATGGACTCGATGTCACGAGCACCCACAACCGCTTTGTTCACCATGATCTCGCCGGCCGCGGTAACGATCACGTTGATTTCGTCCGGCTGCTCCTTGGTCTGAGGAGCGTCGGCCGTCGGCAGATTTATTTCCAACCCGGAAAATTTCGAATAGGTCGTGGTGATCATGAGAAAAATCAGGATCACCAGGAGCACATCAATCATCGGAATAAGATTGATCTCCAACTCTTCTCGACGACGACCTCTTTGGAAGTTCATCGCTTGGCGTACCTAACTTCGCTCGCCATGAAGAATTTCAACCAACTTGATCGCCTCTTGCTCCATCTCGACCAGAAAACTATCGACTAGCGCCCGGAAGTGGCGATAAAAAATCATCGCAGGTATGGCAATGATCAGACCGAAACCGGTGTTGTAGAGTGCCACTGATATTCCATGTGCCAGAGCCTGCGGATTATTCCCGGCGGCCGTTGAGGAACCAAAGATTTCGATCATGCCGATTATGGTGCCAAACAATCCCATCAAGGGCGCAATCGAGGCAATGGTTCCCAGAGTCGTGAGAAAGCGTTCCAGATCGTGAGCCACGGCGCGCCCCGCCTCCTCGATGGCCTCTTTCATGATCTCTCTCGAGCTCTTGGCATTTCGCATGCCCGCCGACAGAACTCTCCCCAAAGGCGAATGCGCTTCGAGACGAGCGAGTTGTGCGTCGCCCGCCCCACTTTGCCGAAAGTCCGCAACAGCGCTTTGCAGCAATCCTTTGGGAACTATCTTGGTACGGCGCAAGGCAGTGGCACGCTCGATAATCAACGTGACGGCGATTACGGACGCCAACAACAAAGGCCAGATGGGCCAGCCGGCAGCCTGAAGAATTGAAAGCACGAGGACAACTCCGGTAAGCAGGAAAGCGCGAACTTTAGCCCGAGTAAGCAGTTTCGGCAATACAAATGGACGCTTGATGAAGAGCATATCTCAATGTGAATCCAAGCCTCCTGCAGTTTGTAGCATTCCCCGAAGAGACTGACACGCTGCTGCCAATGTTCTGCAAAGAAAAGGTATGGGCAACTTATCCACAAAAACTGTGAGTAACTTTGTGGATGATCATTTGAGTGAAATGCTAAGTCGACTGCCGACAAGAACTTTATTCGTTCGGGCAAATTTAGAGCGGATCCGGTTCGCGACAAATCGAGAGCTAACGATAATGCCGGACCGACACCCGATTGTCCAAGCCCGGACAAGGAACCGTCACGCCGGACGGATGCTGTAGAATTTTTACTCCAGCGAACCTAGAGCCGTGCCCCTATCAATGACAGTTCCCGCAGGTGTGGTCCGTATCAGCGAGCTCAACCGGCTTGCACGCCAAAGCCTGGAAAGGGAGTTCCCGCTGTTATGGGTGGCAGGAGAAATTTCCAATTTGACTCGCGCCGCCTCTGGACACTATTACTTCTCGTTGAAAGACGAGGCTGCCCAAGCCCGCTGTGTGATGTTCCGCTCGCGCGCGCAGTCGATTCCGTGGCAATTGGAGAACGGCCAACAGGTTGAAGCGCGCGCATTGGTATCGCTTTATGAACCGCGCGGCGAATTCCAGTTGAACATCGAGGCCTTGCGCCGGGCCGGACTGGGACGATTGTTTGAAGCTTTTGCCCGATTGAAGGCACAACTGGCAGAGGAAGGCCTGTTTGCCCCTGAGCGTAAGCGGCCACTTCCTCGATTTCCCCTTCGAGTCGGGATCATCAGTTCTCCACACGCCGCCGCACTTCGCGATGTACTAGTAACGTTGAGGCGCCGCGCGCCGCATCTCGGTGCAATTCTTTACCCAACGTTGGTGCAGGGTGATAGCGCTGCCGGGAATATCGCGAATGCGATTGCGCTGGCCGGGCAGCGCAAAGAATGCGATTTATTATTGATCGTGCGTGGTGGCGGGAGCATTGAGGATCTTTGGGCATTCAACGAGGAAATTGTTGCGCGCGCGATTTTTGCCAGTCCTTTGCCCACGCTCAGCGGAGTGGGTCACGAAACAGATACAACCATCTGTGACTACGTTTCCGATCTGCGCGCCGCTACACCGACTGCTGCTGCTGAACTCGCGACGCAAGGATGGCACGAAGCCGCAAACGAATTGGCCGATCTTGGAAGTTCCATTGAGCGTGCCATGCAGTACCGTGTGGCACGGGAGCAACAGCGATTGGATCACCTCGCGTTGCGCCTGATTCATCCCGCGACACAATTGGCGCACTTACGCAATCGACTCGCGCTACTTGGAGCCAGGCTCGATGCATCGCTACATCACGGTCTGCGTCGGCATCGAAACCGCCTTAACCGGGCTGCGCTTGGTCTGGGCCGCAGCCTTCCGCGTACTGAAAGACACAGCGGGCATACCGGATTGCTGGCACAAAGACTGGGGGCGGCCTTGCGCGCGCAACAACAAAAAAGATGGAGTACGCTTGGCAACATTGCAGCGGCTCTGGAGCACCTCAATCCCGCAGCCACACTTGCCCGTGGCTTTTCTATTGTTCGCAATGAGGCGGGCCAAGTGATAACAAGCGCTGCGGAAATACACCCCGGGCAAGCGCTGAATCTGCATCTGGCGCAGGGCGAAGCAGACGCCACGGTACTGGCAGCCCGGCCTGAGCATCGTTCGATTGCCACCTGAAATATTCCTGACTATAATAGTCAACTTTAAGGCTTTCCACCCTTCAGCAACAGGAGAAACATCATGGAACATACCCTCCCCCCACTGCCCTATGCGATGGACGCACTCGCGCCGCACATCTCGAAGGAAACCTTCGAATACCACTACGGCAAGCACCATCAGGCTTATGCGACCAATCTCAACAACCTGATCAAGGGTACCGAGTACGAATCCCTAGATTTGGAAGCAATTGTCAAAAAAGCCCCGGCCGGTGGAATTTTCAACAACTCGGCTCAGGTCTGGAATCACAGTTTTTTCTGGAACAGCATGAAAGTCGGCGGTGGCGGTACGGCGACGGGTGCCCTGGCCGAAGCGATCAACAAGAAATGGGGTAGCTTTGACGACTTCAAGAAAGCCTTCCAAGCCTCGGCTGTCGGCAATTTCGGCTCAGGCTGGACCTGGCTGGTGAAAAAACCGGACGGCTCGGTTGATATCGTCAACACCGCCGCCGCCGGTACGCCGCTGAATAGCGAGAACAAGGCGCTGCTGACCATTGATGTGTGGGAGCATGCGTATTACATCGACTATCGCAATGCGCGGCCGAAATTTGTTGAGACTTTCCTCAATTCGCTGGCGAACTGGGATTTTGCTGCAAGTAATTTCGCCTAATCCAGGCGATCGTATATTTTGCGAGAATAAAGTCGTAACAGGAATAATAAAGACGTAATTTCCCGTGCTGCAGCGATTAATAAAGTCGTAACTACAACGGGCACCAAATGGTGCCCGTTTGTGTTCATTTCTTGTCCAATTTGCAATGCCCGCTTTGTGGCGAGGAGCTTGCGAGCATCCAATTCTGCTTTGTGCCCATAGTGGTCATACGCTGACTGAAAGAGCGGACGTTCAGGAACGTAGAGGTGAGGAGCGAGGCCGCGCCTAGACTGAAGATGTAGGGGGTGCGCGGTAGGAAGGGATGGCGGGCGCAGAGCCAATAAGTTGACCACAGCCCAAGGCTGAACGCCTTGCAATACCAACGCAAGTTGCGTATATTAGCCTTATGAAAGCAATCTTCGTCGAATTGCCTGTTTTTGCAAAGTATCGCCCCGACTATCTGGATGACGAGGGTTTTCGGGACTTGCAGAATTTTCTGATGGCAAACCCCGAGGCGGGTGACCTGATCGAAGGAACCGGAGGATTGCGGAAACTTCGACAGGCCGATCCTCGTCGAGGTAAAGGCAAGCGAGGCGGGTTGCGTGTGATCTATTACTGGTGGGACGGAAAGCGACAATTCTGGTTATTCACCCTGTATGACAAGGACGAGATGAATGACCTGAGCGTGAAGGAAAAGAAAGCGCTCAAGGACATGCTGAAGCGTGAATTGGAGGCTAGACGATGAAAAAGCGAAATCTGTTTGCTGAGCTTGCCGAAGGGTTCGATGCGCTGACCGAGGAGCGTGCGGGCAAACGGACCTTGCGTACTCATGTGATCGATACCAAGCCTGTTCCTGAAGTCACCGCGGATGAGTTGCTGGCGCTCCGAAAACGTTTGCATCTTTCTCGCCCAGTTCTTGCTCACTACCTGCGGACCAATCCACGCACGTTGGAAAACTGGGAGCAAGGCAGGGCAAAACCCAATGCTCAAGCGGCGCTTCTGATCCGCCTGGTCGAACGTTACCCGGACACGGTGGATCGCTTGGCTGCCGTGTAATCAAAAACTACGCCAACCTGGGCGCTGGTAACGAAGCTGTAGAAAAAGTTCATTCATGACGCATTCTGCGGTGAACCAATCTGGATATCAAGTGTCATAAGCGCATTCCCTTCGGAAAGCTTCCCATGGCCCGCTACAAACACATCGATACCAGCCCGCGCTTCATTGCCGTCGATCTCGAACGGCAACTGCTGCCCGGCACCTTCGAGCATGCCCTGAACTACCTGGTCGATCACCAGCTTGATCTCACCGGCTTTGATGCCCGCTACAAGAATGACCTCACCGGCGCATCGGCCTACCCACCAGCCATGCTGCTCAAAGTTGTGCTCTTCGCCTACAGCTGAGGCATCGTCAGCAGCCGGGAGATCGAGCGTGCCTGCCGGGAACACGTCACCTTCATCGCACTCTCCGGAGATTCCGCGCCGCACTTTACGACCTTCGCCGACTTCGTCAGCACTCTGGGCGATGAGATCAAACCCCTGTTCAAAGACGTTCTGCTCATCTGCGACCGCCAGGGGCTCATCGGCCGCGAGATGTTCGCCATTGACGGCGTCAAGTTGCCCAGCAACGCCAGCAAGACGCGAAGCGGCACCCGTGCCGACTTTGAACGCCAGGCTGCCAAGATGGAAGCCGCCGCCCAAGCCATGCTGGCCCGCCATCGCGAGAACGACGCACTGCCCATTGAACCGGATCTGGCCGAGAAGGCCGCTTGCCAGATCGAACGCCTGAAGCGTGAAGCCACCCAAATGCGCCAGTGGCTCAGCGAGAATCCCGAAGACCGCAAGGGTGCCAAAGGCAAGATCATCAAGAGCAACCGTACCGACAAAGACTCGGCCAAGATGGCTACGTCCAAAGGCGTCATTCAGGGTTACACCGGTGTCGCCGCCGTCGATGACCGCCACCAGATCATCGTCGAAGCCCAGGCCCATGGCACGGGCAGCGAACAGGCATTGCTGCTCCCGGTGGTCGAGGCTGCCAGCCCGCTATGCACGTCCGAGACCCTGATCACAGCCGACGCCGGTTATCACTCCGCAGCCAACCTCAAGACATTGGCCGAGACGAATCGCCCGGCACTGATCGCCGACAACCAGATGCGCAAACGGGATGAACGCTTCAAGGACCAGGCCAAGCACAAAGCCCAGCCCGATCCGCTCTACGACAAGGCTCACCCGAAGAAGGGTGCCAGCCACTACCGGCCCAAGGACTTCGACTACGACCCGGATGCCGGCACCTGCATCTGCCCGGCCGGCAAGCAGCTCTATCAGAATGGATCGAACTGTCATCACAACGGGCATCTGGCCGTGAAGTTTCAGGGGGCGCTGCGCGATTGCGGACCTTGCACGCAGCGAGAGAAGTGTTTGAGAAAGCCCGACAAGACGCCGGCACGGCAGGTGAGTTTCTTTCGCGGCAAGACAGCGGATGGCAAGGCGAACTACATCGAGCTCATGAAGCAGGCGATCGATTCGGAACGAGGAAGGCAGCTCTATGGCGGCCGCTTCGCCACGGTCGAGCCGGTGTTCGGCAATATCCGTTACAACAAGGGGCTGGATCGCTTCACCTTACGCGGGCAGAAGAAGGTCGATACGCAGTGGAAGCTGTTCTGCCTGGTGCATAACATCGAGAAGCTGGCGCATCATGGGTATGCGCAGTAGGTCAGAGGGGTACTGGCCTAAAACTCGGCGCTGGTAATACGGCGATCGGGAAAACTCGGCGCTGGTGACACGGCGACTGAATCAACATGAAGCTGAAATGACGAATGGCGCGATGGAAATCGCGCCATTCAGAGGATGCTTTGCGATCCGAAAAGGGGTTTTTCTACAGCCTCAACGTGGAGGTGACCGGCGCTGCGCGGCTTTATCGCGCAGCGTCCAGTGACCGAAGGGAACGGGGTCGACCGCCGGGTTGGGCAGCATGATTTTGAAATTGCTCATGAACCTATAGTGTTGAGCACTGCTGTCCGGTTAAAACGCGAACAGATTCAATTGGTTGTTGATGGTGATGCTGTCGGAACTGGAGTCGCTGCCCGGAAAGGCTTGCTGCAAGGGCATCTTCTCGAAAAGGGTGACCGACAATATCTGTAGCAATGTGTAGAGCGAGGCGTCGAGGTTTAAGCGCTTCTTGACGATGGCGACGAGCACATAGACCGACACCGCGATCCAGATTTGTGTCTTGACCGCATTCTCTGACGTACCGAAGAAACGCTTGATTCGAAGATGCTGTTTGATCCACTTGAAGAACAACTCCACATGCCAACGATTCTTGTAGAGCGCACAGATGGTGGCCGCCGGGAATGTCATCTGATTGGTGAGGAAGACGAGCGTCCTGTCGGCCACGGGATCCTTGAATCGAACACGGCGCAGCTGCACGGGATAATCCTGCTTGGTGTAGAAGCCATCGAGCGCGATGGTCTGATCGCAAATGATACCTGTGTCGCGATCCGTCTTCGCCGAATAGACGCGATGGAAGTCCATGTTCGACTTGGTCCGTGTAACAAAGAATGCGCCGGCCAAGTGCAAAACGTGGAGCCGTGCGAAATCGACGTAGCCACGATCCATGACGTAGATGGCGCCAGGCTCCGGCACCAGCAGGTCGAGTGCATGGACGTCGTGCAGCTTGCCATCGGAGACGTGGATGAAACTTGGAATGTTGCCGCGCAGGTCGAGCAGCGTGTGCATCTTCACCGCCGCCTTGGTCGTGCGAAAGTGCGCCCACGGGAAGACCGACAGGCACAGGTCGATGGTCGTGGAGTCCAGCGCATAAACCGTGTTCGTCAATTCCAGCCCCAAGTCCTCTCCGGCATAAAGCGTTCTGGCCTGACCAATCAGGCGTTGCGCGAAGTCGGCATGAATACGCCAGTCGCGCGACTCGTTGGCTTCGGCCAGCGTCGAGCGTCGGATCGGCTCGCGAAAGCCCATGTGGTAGAGCTTGGCGTCCTGGGCCGTCAGACACACTTCGATGTCGCGCAGGCTCTCGCGGTAGGTCAGTTGAGCGAAGGCCATGACCCGAAACTGCTCCGCGCAAGTCAGCGCACGAACGCCCTTGTCGCCTCCGTAGCGCGCGACGTATCGGGCGAAGGTCGTCCATGGAAGAAAATCCATCAGTTGGGCGAACAGCGTTTTGCCGGTGTTCATGGCGGCCTCCGGGCAAAAGCCTGGAAGACTGCCCGAATTGAAAATCGCCGTTCAAATCGACACCACCCTTCATTGCTCGGAAATCCGCGTCAGTCATGGCTTTCAGAGATTCGATCATTCATTTAACCGGACAGCAGTGAATTTCCTTATAAATTGCTACCGACCCATGCAATCAGTGGCTTGGGACCCATCGATAGGTATGTCGTGTTGTGGCCGACTGCACGTATTGAGCATCGTGCCAGAAAGCGGTCGCACGATTTAACTGGGCGTCCGCTGAGTGATGAAGGCTAGATTTCAGTCTGTTCAGATATCTCCAGGGCGTCATCTACTTCGATACCGAGATATCGAACGGTGCTTTCCAGTCTATGTCCTGCAGGACATAGACTGGACTATCTCCCGCGCCGGACTATGTCCCGCGAAGTGCATGTGCATGTGCATGCCTGGCCATTGGCGTTTGCATGAGCTGCGGGACATAGTCCGGCGCGGGAGATAGTCGAGCTTGCTATGACCAAGCAAGAGCTGAACGGCCCGTAGGTTCTTCGTGCGTCTGTAGATCAGTGTCGCCTTGGTCCGCCGCATTGTGTGCGTGCCATAAACCGTCGGATCGAGTCCGATGGCGGCAACCCACTGATGCACGATACGGGCGTACTGTCGTGTCGAAACATGGGCAGACTTGGTGAGGCGACTAGGAAACAGGCATTGCTCTGGTTTCAATTTCGCCTTCTCGATCCACGCTGTGACAGCGGCCCGCGTCGGCTCCGTCAGCTCGAACTGCACCGGCCTCTGCGTTTTCCGCTGCACGACCATCGCACGTGGCAAAACCTTGCTGCCATGTGTGATGTCCCGAACATGCAGGTTGACCAGGTCGCAACCCCGCAGCTTGCTGTCGATCGCGAGGTTGAACATGGCAAGGTCTCGAACCTGATGCGCATTCTGGAGCTGAATCCGAATGGCCCAGATGTCCTTCGGCTTGAGGGGCGGTTTCTGCCCGACCAGCTTGCCTTTGTTCCAGGGTTCCCAGTGATGAGTAGATTCCATGACAAACTCCTTTTGTTGTTAATCGGAGTCTGATTGCTCTACTTCTTAGCGATGGACGGTTTTGGAATTGGTTGCTGGGTGTGTACGGTCGGCCGCCAGCCGACGTAGCTGCAGGGTTGGAGCCCGGTTGAGAGGTCGAAGTTCCTTCAGCCCCTGATATTGGTAGCGGTCGCGGGGTTCAGAAAATGACGGTTGTACCAACTAACCTTATGGGTTAGTATTGCCGCAATGGAAAAGCGTAAGCCGCACTACGATTTAGCTGCTGTGAAGCTCGCTGTGCAACAGCGTGGCGCGGATGCTTTTACTGCTACCGCTTTGGTTGGTGCTCAGGCCATGGGCTTGGATTCTGCAAGTGCGATTGGCGTAGTGTGCGCAATCACGCGAGCCAATTTCTACAAGAGCATGACGACCCATGCGGCAAGCCAGGTGTGGCAGGACGTTTATCACTGCGTTACGCCGAACGGCAAAGTGGCTTATGTCAAGGTGACGTTGCGCGTGGATGGTTCGATTGTGATTCAGTTTAAGGAGAAATGAAATGCCCCGTGAATGTCTGAACTGCGAACAGGGAATTCTGCGCCATGCCGTCAAGGATGTTCCGTATGAATACAAAGGTCACGCAACAGTGGTGCCGAAGATTGCCGGTTGGCATTGCGCTCATTGTCACGAGGTTGAGTTCGACGCGGGAGAAGGTGAGCAGTTCGCCGGCGCCATCAAACGTATTGCCGCTGAGATCGATGCCAGAGAGTCTGCCGAACTGGCGCGAATCCGCAAAAAGTTGAAGCTGACCCAACTCGAAGCCGCGCGTATCACCGGCGGCGGTCCGAATGCCTTCTCACGGTATGAGAGAGGCAAAGCCCGTCCGCTACCCGCGGTGACAAATCTATTTCGGCTTCTTGACCGGCATCCGGAACTGCTGGACGAATTGCAGAACTGATCTCGCAGACTCTTGTCGGTCATGCAAGAGTCACTGAGGTTTTTGGCAAGCAGGCCCTGAAACGAACATCCATGTTCTTTGGATCAGCAGATTGAGACCGGCCGGTCTCGGGGGTGAAGCGGACCCTGGTGGAAAGTTTCCTAATGATGACGCTTCCCCGACAGCAGTCATTGAGCATGAATTGGTCATCAGACTGCTAAGGGCACGTTGCCGACTTAGTAATCAAGTCAATCAAAGTCCGCTTAGGCCGATCTGCTGCAGGATATCCTTTGAGATCAGCGCCCAGCAGCTACAATTGCTTTGACCATGACGAGAAGATTGCGATTTCAGCTTTTATCTCAGTCAACCGAAAGAAAGGCTGCCCTTATCCTCATAAGTTGCGACTTTGTCGCCGCCCCCCGCGTAAAATGCCAGTTGCGAAGGATAGAGAATCCGGGGCCCCTTGCTACGACTTTATTCTCGCGAAATACGTATTCAACGAATGTAGCAATCAAAAAGGGCACCGCGAGGCGCCCTTTTTGATTTGCTGCCCGGAGGACCGGTGTGGAATCCAGAATTGCTGAACTCGAAATCAAACTCGGACTTGCTGAAGATCATGTCGAAGAATTGAACCGTACGGCTTTTCGTCAGCAGCAACAAATCGATCTGCTGCAGGCTCAGATCCGTGAGCTGTACCAGATGATGCAACCCGAGACCACTGGCGAACCGCGAGACGCGCGCGACGAAATTCCACCACATTACTGAGAGTCCCCAGTCTCTCTGCCTTACCTAGGGACTTGATTTCCAGCCGAGCTTGGCCAGTATTCAGTTTCCTGACGGCACCTTATCGATGCCCTGAATAACCGACCCTGCGCCAAATCCGCGGCTCTGGAACCAACCAATATTCATCTCAAGCGCATAACGTGCAGGCTTGGTAGCGCAATGCGTGTTTTCAGTTTTGGGCTGCATGTCCTCGACGTTGATGATCTTGCCTCGGTCGTCAAGAAATGCTACTGACAGCGGTATCAGTGTGTTTCGCATCCACATACACTGGCTTCCGACCGCCGGAAACACGAACAGCATTCCGTGGTGCGGCGCCATAACCGTACGCTGCATGAGTCCAATCTGCCGACTGTCCATATTTGCCGCAACCTCGGCTTCAATGCGATGCATTCCGGCGAATAGCTCAATCAACGGCAACTGATTTTGCTGGGCCGTTCCTGTTCCTGCTATCAGCATCGATACCGTCAGCAGCAATATTCTAAGCAACATCCGTAGTCTCCAATCGGCAAATAGCGGTTGTAGCTCAGTCGGTACCGATCTGCGGCTCAAAAAAATGGCAGGTTCCCCTGCCATTTCCTAAATCTGAAGTACTGTATGCAGAAGCATCAGCCTTCGGCAGCGACTTTCTTCGTTTTCTTGGCTTTGTTGGCCTTTTTGGCTTTCTTCATTTTGGCCGGTGCGGCTGCTTCGGGAGCAGCCGCAGCGGGAGCAGCCGGAGCAGCAGCAGCGGGAGTGGCAGCTGCAGGAGCCGGTTTGGCGGCATCAGCAGCGAAAGCAGAGCCGGCGATCAGGCCAGCCACCAAGGTAGCGAGAAGTTTTTTCACAATTGTTCCTTAAGTTCGTGTTTGAGATGATTCCATTTGGCACATCGATATTCTGGAGCGCTGCGCCTAATAACGCCCAGCCTCGAATCTGGTTGACGCAGTATCTAAATCTCCGCCCACTGCCCAGGCAGGAGTCCTTCTATTGTCCATTCACCCACCGCCCAACGAATCAGCCTGAGCGTCGGAAAGCCTATTCGGGCGGTCATACGTCTGACTTGTCGGTTTTTCCCCTCATATAATGTGAGTTCCAGCCAACTCGTTGGAATTGCGGCGCGAAACCGCACCGGTGGATCGCGCGGCCAAAGTCCTTCAGGCTCAACAATGCGGCGCGCCCGGCAGGGCCGCGTATGAAAGTCGCCCAGATCAATACCCGTCTCCAGTTGCTGCAGGGCCTCGTCCGTAGGCAAGCCCTCAACCTGCACCCGATACAGTTTCGCCAGCTTGTGACGCGGGTCACTGATCCGAGTTTGCAAGCGTCCATCATCCGTCAGTACGACCAATCCTTCGGAGTCCGCATCCAATCGGCCCGCTGCATACACATTTGGAACGGGAACAAAGTCGGCCAGCGTCGGCCGTCCAGAGCGGTCGGTAAATTGAGTCAGGACGCCATAGGGCTTGTTGAACAGGATCAGGCGGCTCAAACCGAACATTCACCAGCGAAAACATTGCTGAAGCGCTGCGATTCAGGATAGGGGAAAAAGTCCTGCATCAAGCCCAGGCGAACCTGCTCCTGCGTTTTCTGCCAGAAACCGGCATCAAACAGATCGGAATGATGTAGAACAAATGCTTTCCGAATCCTGTCCGAAACCAGCAAAAAAGTTTCGAATTCTTCTGGAAACACATCCAGCCTGGACACCGAATACCAGACTTCGTCTGACATCTCAGCCTCGAAATTAGGTGGTGGCGGAATGCGACGGAACTTGCAGTCAGTCATGTACTCGATTTCGTCGTAGTCGTAGAACACCACTCGTCCGTAGCGGGTTACGCCAAAGTTCTTCCAGAGCAAATCACCAGGAAATATATTGGCAATAGCAAGTTCCTTGATCGCATTGCCGTATTCAAGTACCACTTGCTCAATCTGATCCTCGCGCCCCTCCTTTTCTGCCTTCTCGAGGTAGAGGTTAAGCGGCTCCATGCGACGCTCGATATATAGGTGCTTGATGACCAGATCATCGCCATCCTCCTCCATCAGAGATGGCACCTCTTTGTAGAGTTCATCAATCAGTTCCTGCGAAAAGCGGTTGCGCGGCAGGGCCACTTTTGAGAATTCCAGCGTATCGGCCATGCGACCCACACGATCCACCTGCTTCACCAACTGATACTTGCGCCGCACAGTTTCATGGTCGACGTCTTTGGAACTTCCAAAAACATCCTTGATCACCTTGAATACATAGGGGTACGAAGGAAGAGTAAATACCAACATGACCAGGCCCCGTATGCCGGGTGCAACAATGAATTGATCCGCGGAATGATGCAGATGAAAAATCAGATCACGGAAAAACATGGTCTTGCCCTGCTTGCCAAGCCCAAGCATGGTGTAAAGCTCTGAACGAGGCTTGTTTGGCATGATCGAGCGCAGGAACTGCACGTATCCGGACGGCACCTCCATGTCGACCATGAAGTAGGCGCGCGACAGAGAGAACAGCACGGCGATACGCCAGGCATCGAGAATAATGGTGTCCAGGCACAGCTTCCCTTCCGGAGAATGCAGTACCGGAACCGCAAAAGGATACTCAAACCCTCCATTGACGGCCTTGCCGATGACATAGGCACCTTTGTTGCGATAGAAGGCCGAGTTGAGTACCTGTATTTGCAGGTTCGCTTCTCGCGTCGGTATCGTGCCCAGATGAGCAGAGATGCTGCGCAAAATGTAATCGACGTCGCGCTCAAGATTTTCGAATTCGCGCGTCCAGCCAAAATCAATGAACATCTGGCAAATCGACACCCTGAATCCGACTTCATTCGGGTAATAGCACCGATAGGTGGGAGGGTCTGATTCGATGTATTCGGTAGAAACCGCCGGTCGCACAAAAATGAAATCATTGTGAAAATAGGTACGGTGCAGAATCTGGCAGAACACAGAGTTAAAGAAAGTTTCAGCAAGTTCCGGCTGTTTGTGATTGGTCAGCAGCCCAATGAACTGAAGTTTTGCCTGCTGCCAAACGACATCACTCAAACTGTCGGCGTTGAATTCACGGTGCAGCCTCTCCGTAGTCTCGCGGACGCGATCATCATAGAACTGGATGCGGTCCCTGACGGTTTGCCGGCCTTCTTGCCAGTGCGCTTGATCGAAAAGCTGTTTGGCGAGTGCCGAACTCTCATGAAACCGTCGATAGTGCTTGTTGAATCCATCGACTAGAACATAAGCGATGGACTGGGCTATCAGGTCTTCAGAAGAACCAAGAGGCATTGGGTGAAATCTCGATAAGCTTGTGCCCGCTGATTCTACCAGCGCGCCCAACCACGTCGGATCTTGCGACGGCTTTAGCACGTTCCGGTTTTGGGGGATAATTGCCGGCGACCAATCCCGCATCTCTCTAGATTCTCAACACTCTTTTTTGAACGGAGCAGGTATGAGCACTTCCCTGATAAAGATTCCCGCTGAAGGCCAGAAAATCATTCCCGGCCAACCCATCCCCGACAATCCTGTGATCCCCTTTATCGAAGGTGACGGAATTGGGGTGGACATCACGCCGGTCATGAAAAAGGTGGTCGATGCCGCTGTACAAAAGTCCTACGACGGTAAGCGCAAGATTTCATGGATGGAAGTGTATGCGGGAGAAAAAGCAACGCGCCTGTACGGCCCAGATGTCTGGCTGCCCGCCGAGACTATCACTGCCTGCAAGGAATACTCCGTTTCGATCAAGGGCCCGCTGACGACGCCAGTGGGTGGCGGCATCCGGTCCCTGAATGTCGCTTTGCGTCAGGAAATGGATCTCTACCAATGCGTTCGTCCGGTGCGCTATTTCAAGGGTATTCCGTCGCCGCTCAAGGATCCAAGCAAGACCGACATGGTGATCTACCGCGAGAATACCGAAGACATCTACTGTGGCGTCGAATGGCAAGCCGAGTCGGCGCCTGCCAAAAAGCTCATCAAGTTTTTGCAGGAGGAGATGGGCGTCACCAAGATACGCTTCCCAAATACATCAGGCATTGGTATCAAGCCGGTTTCCCGTGAGGGTACGGAACGCCTGGTACGCGCCGCCATCAACTACGCCATTACCAATAAACGCAAGTCGGTCACGATCGTGCACAAGGGAAACATCATGAAGTACACCGAAGGTGGCTTCCGTGATTGGGCTTATGCGCTGGCAAAAAACGAATTCGGTGGGGTCGAAATAGATGGCGGTCCATGGCTCAAACTGCCCAACGGCATCATCATCAAGGACGCAATCGCCGATGCCTTCCTTCAGCAAATTTTGTTGCGCCCGGCCGAGTATGACGTTATCGCTACTCTAAACCTCAACGGAGACTATATTTCCGATGCGCTTGCTGCGCAGGTTGGGGGAATTGGAATTGCCCCCGGCGCAAACATTTCAGACCTTTATGCCTGCTTCGAGGCAACTCACGGCACAGCCCCAAAGTACGCCGGCAAGGACTATGTAAATCCGGGTTCCCTGATTCTCTCTGCGGAAATGATGCTGCGCCACCTGGGCTGGACTGAAGCAGCAGACTTGATCATCAAATCAATGGAAGCAGCGATTGGCGACAAAGTCGTGACTTATGATTTCGCTCGACTAATGGAGGGTGCCACAGAAGTGAAATGCTCGGCCTTCGGTCAGGCCATGATCGATCGCATGTAAATGGAAATAGAGTTCGGCAGGAAATAAAAAAATGCCCGACCGACATTTACGTCGGGCGGGCATTGTTTCTTCTAAACCGGTCACCCGGCCGTCGAAAAGATCAGGACATCAAGGCTTCTGAATATTTGACGCTTGCTTGCCCTTAGGGCCTTGCACCACGTCAAAAGTAACCTTGTCGCCTTCTTTCAATGACTTGAACCCAGCCATGTTGATGGCTGAGAAATGTGCAAACAGATCCTCGCTGCCATCATCCGGGGTGATAAAACCAAAACCTTTGGCGTCGTTGAACCATTTAACTGTACCAGTTGCCATGTAACTTTTCCTTAATCAAAACGAACAAATCGGCCACCGCTGCGGGCTGCAAAACGCCGCACCCCGGCCGGGGCATGTTTAAAGCTCAATTTCGGGATAGCAGAGGGGGCCATGCGAGCGATTCAGAGGAGCTGCATTTTGACAGACTGTGAGACGACCGTAGGTCCTTGCGGGGAATTTGAACTAAACACCGTTCGCGTTTTACGCACATTGTTATGCAGCGTCAACAACTTTCTATGTTGCATCGCACATGTTTACCCCCTTGTATATTTGCCGCCCGTACCAAAGTACATCGGGTTCGCTACGCTATTCCCCTCTTTTTCGAGGTGTTGAACTGTGTAGGATTCCCATTAGAATTAAAACATGGTTACACGCAAGCAAGTCGGGCCGGAAGGCGGAGCAGTATTGGCGCCAGAGCAAAGCCGCACCAAACCGCCGCCTATGTATAAAGTATTTCTGCTAAATGACGATTTCACTCCTATGGATTTCGTCGTGATAGTGCTGCAAAAGTTTTTTGGTTTGTCGCGCGAGCAATCGACGCAAGTTATGCTCAAGGTGCATCGCGAAGGCAAGGGTGCATGCGGGGTGTATCCTCACGATGTCGCTGCGACAAAAGTTGAGCAGGTAAGCGCATTTTCACGTCAGCATCAGCACCCGCTAGCTTGCGTGATGGAGGAAAACTGATGATTGCCCAAGAACTCGAAGTCAGCTTGCACATGGCTTTTGTCGAAGCCCGACAGAAACGCCATGAGTTCATTACCGTCGAGCATCTTCTGCTGGCGCTGCTGGACAACCCATCCGCCGCCGAAGTTCTGCGTGCCTGCGCCGGAGACATTGAAACTCTGCGCAAGGAACTCGTGACCTTCATCAACGAACATACGCCAACAGTCGCCGGTATTGATGAAATCGACACGCAGCCAACGCTTGGTTTTCAGCGCGTAATTCAGCGCGCCATCCTGCATGTACAGTCTTCGGGCAAGAAGGAAGTCACCGGAGCAAATGTGCTTGTGGCGATCTTCGGTGAAAAAGACTCGCACGCTGTCTTCTTTTTGCAGCGCCAGAACGTCTCCCGTCTTGACGTAGTGAATTTCATTTCTCACGGCATCACCAAAACGCCGCAATCAGGGGCCAAGGAGGAGCACGCTGAAACCGAGGGCGAAACGCAGGAAAAAGGTGGCGCCCTCGAAAATTTCACACAGAATCTGAATCAGCTGGCGCTGACCGGCAAGATCGATCCCTTGATCGGCCGCGACCGGGAGCTGGAGCGCGTCATCCAGACCTTGTGCCGTCGCCGCAAGAACAATCCTTTGCTGGTTGGAGAAGCCGGTGTCGGCAAGACGGCCATTGCCGAAGGTCTGGCCCGTCACATTGTCGAAGGACGAGTACCCGAAATCCTAGCCAATGCCACAGTCTATTGTCTGGATATGGGCTCTCTTCTGGCAGGTACCAAGTATCGCGGCGACTTCGAGCAGCGCCTGAAAGGCGTTCTGAAGCAACTGGCGGACAATCCGAATTCCATTTTGTTCATTGACGAGATTCACACATTGATTGGTGCCGGCGCGGCATCCGGCGGCACCATGGACGCCTCCAACCTGCTCAAGCCGGCCTTGTCGTCCGGTGCGTTGAAATGCATCGGTGCCACCACTTACACCGAGTTTCGCGGCGTCTTCGAAAAAGACCATGCACTGTCGCGCCGCTTCCAGAAGATCGATGTCAATGAGCCATCGGTGGAGGAGACCGTTTCGATATTGCGCGGACTCAAGTCACGCTTTGAAGAGCACCATGGCGTCAAGTACTCTGCCGCCGCAATCACCAGTGCCGCGGAACTCGCAGCCAAGTACATCAATGATCGCCACCTGCCGGACAAGGCGATTGACGTTATCGATGAAGCGGGTGCGGCCCAACGCATTCTGCCCAAGTCGAAGCAGAAGAAGACAATTGGCAAACTTGAGATTGAAGACATCGTTGCAAAAATTGCACGAATCCCACCTCAGCATGTTTCGGCCGATGACCGTTCGGCGTTGAAGAACCTTGATCGTGATCTGAAGAACATGGTCTTCGGCCAGGAAGCGGCGATCGATGCGCTCGCCAAGGCAATCAAGATGTCGCGCTCCGGGCTGGGCGATCCGCAGAAGCCCATCGGCAGCTTCTTGTTCTCCGGGCCCACGGGCGTCGGAAAAACCGAGGTCGCCCGCCAGTTGGCCTACGGTATGGGCATCGAGCTGATCCGTTTCGATATGTCCGAATACATGGAGCGCCACGCCGTGAGCCGATTGATTGGAGCCCCACCGGGCTACGTCGGCTTTGATCAGGGTGGCTTGCTCACTGAGGCTGTGACCAAGAAACCGCACGCCGTGCTACTGCTGGACGAAATCGAAAAAGCCCATCCCGAAGTATTCAATATCCTGCTGCAGGTGATGGACCATGGCACTTTGACCGACAACAACGGTCGCAAGGCAGACTTTCGCAACGTGGTGATCGTAATGACCACCAACGCCGGCGCCGAGGCCCTGCAGAAGACCAGCATGGGTTTCACGACCAACAAGGGCCAGGGCGACGAGATGGCCGACATCAAGCGCATGTTCACGCCCGAGTTCCGCAATCGGCTGGATGCGATCATTTCCTTCCGCGCCCTGGATGCAGAAGTCATCCTGCGCGTGGTGGACAAGTTTCTCATGCAACTGGAAGGGCAATTGCACGAGAAAAAGGTCGAGACCATCTTCACCGATGCGCTACGTGCCTGGCTCGGTGAAAAGGGTTTTGATCCATTGATGGGCGCCCGCCCGATGGCGCGCCTGATCCAGGACACGATCCGTTCTGCACTGGCCGACGAACTGTTGTTTGGCAAGCTGGTTCACGGTGGTCGCGTGACTATCGACCTCGACGAGCACGAAAAAGTGGTGCTCAGTTTCGAAAAAGAGGCCAAAGCGGCACCACCCGTCGCTACGCCCATTTAGACCTGACATTCGAGCGCCGGCGCTGCCTGCGGCGCGATCTGAAATATCGCAAGGCTTTATCCCATGGACTTGTTAACCACCGATCTTTGCGACGCGCATGAAGACAAAGTGCGCGTTGTCGAACCCATGTTCAACAGCTTCGGCGGTCGTGGCGCCTTTTTTGGTCGCATTGCGACGCTAAAGCTTTTCGAGGACAACTCGCTGGTTCGCAAAACCCTGGAGTCTCCTGGCGAAGGTCGCGTGCTGGTGATCGATGGTGGGGGGAGCCTGCGCCGCGCGTTGGTCGGGGATCAACTCGCTGCATTGGGGGTCAAGAACAGCTGGGCCGGCATCATCGTCTATGGTTGCATTCGGGACTCGCGAGTGATCGGCGAAATGGACATTGGTGTATTTGCGATCGACACCCATCCAATGAAGACGGTCAAGAAGAATGTTGGTGAGGCCGATATCCCGGTATGTTTCGGTGGGGTCACTTTTACGCCCGGCGAATGGCTCTACGCAGATGAGGATGGCGTAATCGTAAGCGACATAGCATTGCACCCAACCTAAGTCTTATATAAGATATATATCAACAAAGCCCTGGCGTTTCACTAGAACAAAGCTTATCTCGCATAGCGGGATTTGATCGGCAACTTATTGTTTAGTTGTTGCAATATTTTTTTCCTAGTCTTATATAAGACTATTGCTGCAACGCAAAATCCTCTTTATACTGTCGAGTCTGCTCCTGCTTGGGGCACCCCCTTCGATAACGACCCTTCAGAGGATTGAACATGACCGATCGCAAAGCACAAATCGCCGCCCTGGAAAAAGACTGGAAAGAAAACCCGCGCTGGAAAACCGTCAAGCGCGGCTATAGCGCTGAAGATGTCGTGCGGCTGCGCGGTTCCGTACAAATTGACCATACGCTGGCAAAGCGTGGCGCTGAAAAGCTGTGGGATCTGGTCAATGGCGGCGCCAAAAAGGGCTATGTAAATGCCTTCGGCGCGATCACTGCGGGGCAAGCCATGCAGCAGGCCAAGGCCGGCCTGGAGGCGGTGTATCTGTCCGGCTGGCAAGTCGCCGCCGACGGCAATACGTCGGAAACCATGTATCCCGACCAGTCGCTGTATGCCTACGACTCGGTACCGACCATGGTTCGCCGCATCAACAACACCTTCATTCGTGCTGACGAAATTCAGTGGTCGCGTGGCATCAATCCCGGCGACAAGGAATACATCGACTTCTTCTTGCCCGTGGTGGCTGATGCGGAAGCGGGTTTTGGCGGCGTGCTCAACGCCTTCGAACTGATGAAGAACATGATCGTCTCGGGCGCCGCGGGCGTGCATTTTGAAGACCAGCTTGCTGCCGTCAAGAAGTGCGGTCACATGGGTGGCAAGGTGCTGGTGCCAACGCGGGAAGCTGTTGAAAAACTCATCGCCGCGCGTTTCGCCGCCGATATCCTGGGTGTACCGACCATCGTGCTTGCGCGCACCGATGCCGAGGCAGCCAACCTGATCACCTCCGACTATGATGACAATGACAAGCCTTTCCTCACCGGCGAGCGCACCCAGGAAGGCTTCTATCGCGTCAAGAACGGGCTCGAGCAATCGATCAGCCGCGGCGTAGCCTACGCACCCTATGCCGACCTGGTGTGGTGTGAAACCGGCAAGCCGGATCTGGGATTCGCCCGCGAATTCGCACAGGCCGTACTCGCCGCTTCCCCTGGCAAACTTTTGTCGTACAACTGCTCGCCTTCGTTCAACTGGAAGAAGAACCTCGACGACAAGACCATCGCAAAGTTCCAGGACGAGCTGTCAGCCATGGGTTACAAGTATCAGTTCATCACCTTGGCCGGCATCCACATCAACTGGTACAACAGCTTCCAGTTCGCCCATGCCTATGCACGCGGCGAGGGCATGAAGCACTATGTCGAGATGGTGCAGGAACCGGAATTCGCTGCCCGCGACAAGGGCTACACTTTCGTATCCCACCAGCAGGAAGTCGGTGTCGGCTACTTTGACGATGTCACCACTGTTATCCAGGGTGGGACCAGCAGCGTCAAGGCGCTGACCGGTTCGACCGAAGAGGAGCAGTTCCACTAAGCAATCCGGCTATCGATTCTCCGGCAACACGAGACGCCGCACCCTGCACTGGGTGCGGCGTCTGCTTTTGTGCGACTGATTTTGCCCGCCACCCGATGTATCGCGCCGTATCACCAGCGCCGACTTTTACGGCCACCTCAGGTTTTCACGAAATCCGGCAGCGGACGTCGCGGCGCATGTTGCTGGTTTTCGCAATAGCCGATTCGGCAAAACATCTGAACAGTTTCCTCAGACGCCGACTTGCCAAGCAACATCTGATGCAGGCGATCATAGTGGGGCTTCATCTCCGGAAACTCTTGCGGCGCCTGGCTCATCGGGTGCATTTGCAACCCGAGTTCGGTCGCCTTCAGTTGCAGTCGCATATAGGCTCGGCCCGCTGTGACCTCGGCGCTGCGCGATGTTCCGGCGGTGAGATCGCGCGCACCAGCAGTTGTTAGCCAGACAAAACCCATGGCGCTGAGGCTGTGTAATTCGAAGCGTTCGACAGCCTTTATGTACCCGGCACTACCCTCTGCTGGCGGCTGGCTGCGGTCGAAAGCACCCAGCGCGTCGGCGATGCGTGGCACCCGCTCATTGATGCTGATGCCGTCGCGATAGCGCGAAATCTCCTCGGGCCCGACGCGCATAAGTCGCATGCTTTCCATTATCGTGCGAGCGGTTTGAATTTCGACCTTGGCCGAATCCAGACACAGGCTGCGCAGCGGCGCGACGCGGTCTGCACTCACCGTAGCGCCAAAGCCGACTTTGAACCCGGCTACCGCCGAACGCAGTTGCTCCAGGACATCCACCGCTACGGGGCGCGTCGTGACGTAGGCGACCTTGGCCGTATGCCTTCGCAACAGTTGGGCGAACAAAGGGTCTTTAGCCGGCGTTGCGCTCCGACTTTCCCAACTAATTCTTGCTACCGGTCGATCATCGACCTCACGCGGTGCAAACTCACCATACGGAAACAACTGAAGTTGTGGAGCGACGCCTTGCTCTTTCAAGGCAATCAGTAAGCTCTCAATGAAGGTCCCCTGGCTCACCGTGATTTGACGAAACCACGGATCGGTCATCGGCAGCATGCGTTCGCGGTCGACATGCAAGCTGATGGCATTGCTTTCCCGCAGATCGACCAGCCACGGCTGCCGGTTGTGCGAGTTCGGTGCCAGTATTGCGTAGGCCACCGCCCACATCGGCAGATTCACCGCATCGTTCGGGCCTTTCCACGCTTCGAGTACAACATCCGGATAACGCGTTGAGCATGCCGACAAACCACCCGCCGTTGCGGCCAGCGCAATTCCGCCGCCCATGACTCGAATGAAGTCACGGCGTTTCAAGATGCTTCTCCTTTCAGTTCCAACTTGCCTGATTGCCCGGCACCCTTCGGCCCGGATGGAAACAAATCATCCACCGCCGCCGCCACAGCCTGCGCCAGTGACGTCTGCGGCTCACCGCCCAGGCATGCGACCAACTTGTCGTTGTTCAAACGATGCGGGCGCTGGTTGAGATAGCGCATGTCGAGCAAGGAGCGCCACAGCGGAATAAAGGGCGCACCCAGGCGAATCACGCCCCAAGGGAAGCGACCCACTTTCAGTGCATTGAGCCCACCCGCCTTGCTATCCAGCCATCCCCGTTCTTCTGCCACCTTGCCCAGCACCTCGCACCAGTCCTCGTCATTCAGGCAATGTCCGGCAAAGTGGAACACCTCGAAAGCCGGCAACTCTGCACGGCGCTGTGCAAGTCGCACAAAGGTTTCAGCCAGGTCCGGCAGATAAGCCCAGGGTGTGGCGACGTCTTTCTCACCGAGCACCGTGATTTTTCCCTTTGGCAGGGCCTTGACCACTGCCTGATCGAACATCGAGCCGCGTCCGGCGCCGAAGAAATTGCCGGCCCGGATCACGATGGCGCGCAGCTTGCCCATTTCAGTCGCGGCAGCAAGTTGACGTTCGAGGGCAATTCGCACCTTCCCTTTTGCGTGGCTAGCCGTTTGTAAAGTGTCTTCGAGCAACTCGTCCGGCATTTCCTCACCGAAGTTATAGACATTGCCCGGCAACATCAGGGTCGCACCGAGTGCCGTAGCAATGTCGATCGCCGCCTGCATCATGCGCGGCGCCTCGCTGATCCAGGCCTGGTTGGTGTAAGGCGGGTTGAGTGCATGCACTACCACCTCACTACCCACCGCCCCGGCGCGCAAGCCTTGGCCGTCGCTCAATTCGCAGGGCAACCAGGTCACGCCGGCCAGCATTGGCAGGGCACTGCGATCCCGTGTCGGCCTGATTTGTCCAACGACCTGCCAACCGGCTGCTGAAAACGCGCGTACCGCCGCCAGTCCAAAACGTCCGGCGGCGCCGAGAATCAATACTTGATAATTCATGAGAGGTCTCCTTCAATGGGGTCAATCTACAAACCCAGTCTAGAAGCAGGAGACACTCAACACAATTGTATATAGTTGCACTTCTGTATTACATTACTGAATATCTTAATGACTGCAAATGACAGCCAATGAATGCCGACCGCTTCAGCTGGGACCTGGCCCGCTCGTTTCTCGCCGCGCTCGACCGGGGCAGCCTGCTGAGTGCTGCGCGCCAACTCAAGACCAGCCAGCCCACCGTTGGCCGGCATATAGCCGAGCTGGAATCGCAACTCGGCTTGGTGCTGTTCGAGCGCACCGGGCGCGGTTTGAAGCCAACTGCAGCTGGTCTGCGCCTGGCCGATGCCGCCCGCGCCATGGAGGCCTCTGCGCTCGAACTGGCGCGCCTGGCTACCGGTACCAAGATCAGCGAGACCGGCACGGTACGCATCTCGGCCAGCCAGCCGGTCGCCTGCTATATGCTGCCGCCGATTCTGCGCGCGATGCAGGAAGCATTGCCGCACATACAAATCGAACTGGTGAGCAGCAACGCGGTGAGTAACCTGCTGCGGCGCGAAGCCGATCTTGCGGTGCGCATGGTGCGCCCGGAACAGGCCAGCCTGATCGCACGGCGCATCGGCAGTGTCGGCATCGGCACCTACGCCAGCCGCGACTACCTGCGACGCAATGGAACGCCGAACACACCGCAAGATCTGCTGCAACACCCACTGATCGGCTTTGACCAGAATGAGGACATCCTGCGCGGATTCGCCCGCATGGGAATGCCGATCACGCGCGAGGCCTTCGCACTGCGCAGCGACGATCTGATCGTGCAATGGGAGGCCGTGCGCGCCGGCCTCGGCATCGGCTTTGCCGCCGACTACGTGGCCACCGCCGATCCGGAGATCGTTGCCGTGGTGCCCTCGCTGAAGATTCCTCCGTTGCCGATCTGGCTCGTTGTGCATCGCGAGATTCGCACCAACAAACACATCCGTGCGGTGTTCGATTTCCTGGCTGAGGCCATCGCCTACCGCCTCGAACCCGGCGAGCAACACGTCGCCGGCTCCCGCTAAATGCGCCAAAAAGGATCGCGAAAACCCATGTCCATGCTCTGGTCCGCGCTGCAGATCGCGCTTCTGGTCTATCTGGGCCTGATGGCGCTGATCTTTTTTCGCCAGTCCTCGCTGGTTTTCCTGCCGGAAGTCGATCGCGGTTTCGCCGCCACGCCCGCAAACAAGGGGCTGCCATTCACGCCACTGAAGCTGGCCACCAGCGATGGCGAAACCCTGGATGGCTGGTTGGTGCCTGCACCGACGACGCGCGAGAAACGCGGCGTAGTGCTGTTCTTCCACGGCAATGCCGGCAATATCGCGCACCGACTCGACTATCTGAGCATGTTCCATGACATGGGACTGACAACGCTGATCATCGACTATCGCGGCTATGGACGCAGCAGTGGCAGTCCATCCGAGAAAGGCAGCTACCTCGATGCCGAAGCCGCCTGGCGTCATGCAACCGAGGCGCTCGGTTTTCCCGCCAACCGCGTTGTGCTATTTGGTGAATCATTGGGCGGAGGAGTGGCTGCACAGCTTGCAACGCAGCATCGCCCCGGCGCGCTGGTGCTGGCCTCCACTTTCACCTCGGTTCCCGACATGGGCGCGGAACTCTATCCGCTACTGCCGATACGCCTGCTCGCCCGCATCAACTACAACACGCTGAAACGCCTTGCACAAATTGAATGCCCGCTGCTGGTAATTCACAGCCGCAACGACGACATCATTCCTTTCTCCCACGGCCGGCGACTGTTCGAAGGCGCGCCCCCACCCAAGCAGTTTCTTGAGATCGAGGGTGAACACAATGAAGGCTTCGTCTTTGCTCGCGCCGATTGGGTACGTGCGCTGGACGACTTTCTCAAGCAGGCGCTGCCCTGATTCGCAGCGCTTGATCTAGCCGTCGATCATCAAGAAATTGATAGGAAGTTAAATGATCACCACAGAGTACACGGAGGTCACGGAGACAGGCGAGCCTGCCTTTGAGTTTGATTTCTCCGTGCTCTCCGTGTACTCCGTGGTGAAGCTTTTCAAGTTGATCGACTGCTAAGGCGCCGCCGCCTGCCAATACGCCGGGTCGCGCCAGATGGTTTTCAGCAAATCGATGAACAACCTGACACGCAGCGGCAGATGTCGCCGTTGCGCCACCACCGCATGGATGCCCACCGGCGGCGCGGCGCAGTCATCGAGCACGCTGACCAGTCGCCCCGCCGCAATGTCTGCCCCCACTTCCCACAGCGAGCGCCAGGCCAGCCCTTTGCCGGCCAGCGCCCAGTCGTGCAGCACGGCACCGTCGTTACACTCCAGGCTGCCGCCCACCTTCACCACTTTCACCTCACCATCGACCCGCAGCGTCCAGCCGCGTTGCTGGCGCAGCGACAAACAATTGTGTTCGGACAGAAAACTCGGCGCTGGCGGTACGCCGAACTTTTCGATGTAGGCCGGGCTGGCGACTATCACGCGCCGCATTTCGCCCAAGCGGATGCTGATCAGGTTGGAATCGGCCAGATCGCCAATGCGTATCGCGCAATCCACGTTCTCGTCGAGCAGATCGACCATGCGGTCAGACAAATCCAGCCGCGCCGTCACGTCCGGGTTATCGTCGATGAAACGCGATAACAGCGGCGCGACGTGGCGCCGGCCAAAACCTGCCGGCGCGGAAATGTTCAAATGGCCACCGGGTCGGATACCGCCAAGACTCACCGCGCCTTCCGCATCCGCCAGTTCGCGCAGGATGCGCTGGCAATCCTCAAGAAAGGCCGCACCCTCGAAGGTCAGCGAAATGCGCCGCGTGGTGCGCAACAAGAGCTTGACGCCAAGCCGCTCTTCAAGCGCGTCCAGGCGCCGGCCAATAATGGCTGGCGTGACGCCTTCAGCACGAGCCGTGGCGGACATATTGCCGCGACTTGCGACCCCAGCGAAGGCGGAAATCTGTTTGAACTGGTCCATTTAGTACCTACAGTCAATAATCAATTGATCAAATCATAGCTTCTGTTACGGTTTGAGCAAGAATACAATTCAGGCATCGTTATTACCCTTATCCAGGAGTCCCTCATGAACCTGCCTGCTGGCATTCAGATCACCGCCCCCATCACCGACGAATACGCCACGATTCTCACGCCCGAAGCGCTGGAACTGGTCGCCAAACTGCACCGCGCCTTCGAGCCGCGCCGCCAGGAATCGCTCAAGGCCCGCATCGCTCGCCAGGCCCGCATCGACGCCGGCGAGATGCCCGACTTTCTGCCGGAAACCAAGCACATCCGTGAAGGTGACTGGAAGGTCGCATCGCTACCCAAGGCGCTTGAATGCCGCCGGGTAGAGATCACCGGCCCGGTGGAAGCCAAGATGGTCATCAACGCCTACAACTCGGGCGCCGACAGCTACATGACCGACTTTGAGGATTCCAACAGCCCGAAGTGGGACAACCTGATCCAGGGCCAGATCAATCTCTACAAGGCCATCCGCCGCGAACTCAGTTTCAAGAACGAAGCCGGCAAGGAATACAAACTCAACGACAAGATCGCCACCCTGCAAGTGCGCCCGCGCGGCTGGCATCTGGATGAAAAGCATGTGCTGATCGACGGCCAGCGCGTCTCCGGCGGCGTCTTCGATTTCGGCCTGTTCCTGTTCCACAACGCCAAAGAGCAGATCGCCCGCGGTGCCGGCCCCTTCTTCTATCTGCCGAAGATGGAAAGCCACATCGAAGCCCGTCTGTGGAACGACATTTTCGTCATGGCACAGGATCACATCGGCCTGCCGCAAGGCACCATCAAAGCCACCGTGCTGGTCGAGACCATCCTCGCCACTTTCGAACTCGAAGAAATTCTTTATGAGTTGCGCGAGCACAGCGCCGGCCTCAACGCCGGGCGCTGGGACTACATTTTTTCCTGCATCAAGAAGTTCAAGCGCAACAAGGATTTCTGTCTTGCCAATCGCGGCGCCATCACCATGGAAGTGCCCTTCATGCGCAGCTACGCGCTGGCGCTGGTCAAGGCTTGCCACAAGCGTGGTGCACCGGCGATGGGCGGCATGAGCGCGCTGATCCCGATCAAGGGCGATCCCGAAGCAAACGACAAAGCCATGGCCGGCATCCGCCACGACAAGACGCGCGATGCCAACGACGGCTATGACGGCGGCTGGGTGGCTCACCCGGGCCTCGTGCCGATCGCCATGGAAGAGTTCGTCAAGGTCCTCGGCGACAAACCCAACCAATGGGAAAAGCAGCGCACCGATACCTACGGCCCGAAAGACTGGCTCAACTTCCAGCCCGAAACCCCGATCACCGAAACCGGCGTGCGCAACAACATCAACGTCGGCATCCACTATCTGGGCAGTTGGCTGGCCGGCAACGGCTGCGTGCCAATTCACAACCTGATGGAAGACGCGGCAACCGCGGAAATCAGCCGCTCGCAGATCTGGCAGTGGGTGGTGAGCACCAAGGGTGTGCTCGACGACGGCCGCAAGGTCACCGCCGACATGGTGCGCGCGATCATCCCCGAGGAACTGGCGAAAGTGAAAGCCGTAGTAACGGCGGCCGGCGAAGCCACCGCCACCTACGACCAGGCCGCAAAAATCTTCGAGGAAATGTCGCTCGCCGACAACTACCCGGAGTTCCTCACGCTGCCGCTGTACGAGGCGATGGAGTAAATGTCCGCACCGCGCCGACTCAAAAGTCGGCGCTGATGAAACAAAGCGCTACAGGGCGGTCGAGCAAAAGACACTCTCCTCGCCGTAGCGGATGGCGGGACGGCAGGGAAAACTCGGCTCCGGTAGTACGGCGGTGAAAACTCGGCGCTGGTAGTACGGCGGTGAAAACTCGGCTCCGGTAGTACGGCGGCCAAGGAGTAACCCGATGCGCGATGGTTTCTGGGAGAATTTGCCATGCTCGCCGCGATCACCTTGCTCTTGCTGTTCCAACTGGTCGGCGAAGCCATTTCGATGTTCTTTGCCTTGCCGGTACCCGGCCCGGTAATCGGCATGGCACTGCTGTTTGCGGCGCTGGCCTGGCGCGGCGGGCCCAGCATCGAACTGAGGGAAACGGCACAAAACCTGTTGCAACATCTGTCGTTGCTTTTCGTGCCTGCCGGCGTCGGCATCATGCTGCATTGGCAACGCTTGAGTGAGGAATGGCAGCCGCTGCTGGTTGCGCTGGTCGCCAGTACTTTCATCACCATCGGCATTACCGCCCTCGTCCTGCAGGTGCTGACCCGCCGCAACACACCGCAGGCAGAGCCCGAGCAAAGGCCATGAGCCCGCGCATCAGCGAGATATGGGTTTATCTTTCCGCCTCACCCCTGCTCGGTCTGACGCTGACATTACTTGCCTATCAAGGTGCGGTGATCATCAACCAGCGCTGCCGAGAACATCCGCTGACCAATCCCGTGCTGCTCGCCGTAACCGCACTGGTACTGCTGCTATGGGCCACCGGCACGCCTTACCCGACCTATTTCGACGGCGCACAGTTTGTGCATTTTCTGCTGGGCCCGGCCACCGTCGCGCTGGCGATCCCGCTCTATGCCCAGTTGCCGCGCCTCAAGCGCATGGCTGTACCGATATTGCTCGCCCTGCTGGCAGGATCAATCAGCGCGGCGCTGTCCGCCGTGCTGATCGGTAATTTGTTCGGTGCCAGCGACGCAACGTTATTGTCGCTTGCGCCAAAGTCAGTGACCACGCCGATTGCCATGGGCATCGCCGAACGCCTCGGTGGACTGCCTTCGTTGACCGCCGTGCTGGTCATCCTTACGGGCATCCTGGGCGCGGTAGGCGCACCGAGGCTTTATGCGGTGCTCAGGATCCATGACCCCGCCGTGCGCGGTTTCGCCTTGGGCACGGCATCGCACGGCATCGGCACGGCGCGGGCCTTTCAGGAAAGTGAGCAGGCCGGCGCCTTTGCTGCGCTGGCCATGGGCTTGAATGGCCTGCTCACCGCCGTGCTGTTGCCCTGGCTGCTGCCGCCCCTGATGCGCTGGCTGGCTTGATATGGAAAAGTCGGCGATGACGATACGGCGACTCCTCATGGCATACTTCAGCCCATGCACCTCACCGCCCTCTTTTCGCGACGCCGACGCCTCTCGCTAGCAGTCGGGATGCGTGGTGCCGCCTGGATGATGCCGTGAGCTAAGCGGCGCGTTCGTTTTTCGGCAAAGGCCACGGCTCATCCCGTGGCCTTTTTTGTTTTCTTCAAAGGAGTTTTCTGATGATTGCCACCGATGCCCTGATGTGGATTAACGCCAGGCCCGAACTCATGTTTGTCGCGGGCCAAGGTTCCTGGATCGTCGACCAGAATGGCAAGCGCTATCTCGATTTCGTACAAGGCTGGGCCGTTAATTGTCTCGGCCATTCGCCCAGCGTGATACGTGATGCACTTGCTGCGCAGGCGGGAAAACTGATCAACCCCAGCCCGGCTTTTTACAACGAACCCTCGGCGCGGCTGGCGGCCTTGCTCGCTGCGCATTCGTGCTTCGATCGCGTCTTCTTCGCAAATTCGGGGGCGGAAGCCAACGAAGGCGCGATCAAGCTGGCGCGCAAGTGGGGGCAGAAACAGCGCGGCGGCGCTTACGAGATCATCACTTTTGAAAACGGTTTTCACGGCCGCAGCCTGGCGACCATGTCTGCCACGGGCAAGCCGGGCTGGGATACGCTGTTTGCGCCTCAAGTGGCGGGCTTTCCCAAAGCGCGACTGAATGATCTGGATTCGGTGGCCGCCTTGATCGGCAAAAACACGGTAGCAGTCATGCTGGAGCCGGTGCAGGGTGAAGCCGGCGTAGTGTCGGCAAGTGTTGATTTCATGCGCACCTTGCGGCAATTGACCATTGATCACGGCCTGCTGCTGATCGTGGATGAGGTGCAAACCGGCATGGGCCGTTGCGGCACGCTGTTCGCCCATGAGCAGGCCGGAATTGAGCCGGACATCATGACGCTAGGCAAGGGCATCGGCGGCGGCGTGCCGCTGGCGGCGCTTCTTGCGCGCGAGGCATTTTGCTGCTTCGAGGCCGGCGACCAGGGCGGCACCTACAACGGCAATCCTCTGATGACCGCGGTCGGCGTCGCTGTGACGGAGACGCTGCTGGCGCCCGGGTTTCTTGCCGGGGTGAGAGCCAAGGCCAAGCTGCTCTCGGATGGGCTGCAAGCTCTAAGCACCGAATTCAATCTTGTGGGCGAACGCGGCAGTGGCTTGCTGCGTGCCTTGCTGCTGCCCGATGAGCGCGCGCCTGTGCTGGTGACTGCTGCCCGTGAGTTGGATCCCGAGGGCCTGCTGTTGAACGCGCCACGCCCAAATCTGTTGCGCTTCATGCCGGCGCTGAACGTGAGCCATGGCGAGATCGAGCAAATGCTGAGTCTGCTGCGCAGCATGCTGGCACGGAAGTAAATCTGGGGCCAATACTCAACCACAGGACAGGCCATGGGTAGCGCCGTCAAAAGTCGGCGATGACAACACGGCGCCGGATAGCTCTGCGAAATTCGATGCTTGCAAATCAGTAACGACCGGACGCTGATTTTCAGTGCCGGTCCGGCCGGCATCGATTCACCCGTTTGTCATCAAACGACACGTATATTGTTTACGCCCCAAGCAACTTACCCGATGGATCAATCACAATTTTTTGTTCGCCCTGTCAAAGGCGTCCTGCAATAATCACCCTACTAAAATTAGTGACGATATTCCGGTCACAGCGGGGGAGATGGGTGAGGCTGGAGCAGACATCGGTTTGTTGCAAACCGATGTTCCATGTTCGGCTAGGCTCGGTATGTCTTGCCATTTCCATTGATTCGAAATCAGACGTTTCGCCGCTCGCGGAAAACGAAATATTGGATTTGGACAATGGCAGACGAAGCTCAAGACGCCGAAGGCAAACGTGGATTTTTCAGCGCCCTTCTAAGGCCGCCGAAATGCTCGATGTTGCGCATGATCGTTATCGGCGTAATTGGCGGCATTGCGATCTGGGGCGGGCTCAACATGGGCATGGAGTACACCAATCGCTCCGACTTCTGCCTCTCCTGCCATGAGATGACGATTCCCTACGGGGAACTGAAGAAAACTGTCCACTACAAGAACCGCAGCGGAACAACGGTGCAATGCGCCGACTGCCACGTCGCCAGCAGCAAGACACCCACCGACTACATGTTCAAGTCCCTGCAGAAACTCATCGCCGCCCGCGATGTCATTGGACACATTATGGGTACGATCGATACTCCCGAAAAATATGAAGCGTACCGCTTAACCATGGCCCAGCGGGTATGGGATCGCATGAAGGAACGTGACTCAAAGGAATGCCGCAACTGCCACGACTTCAAAACCATGGATCCCGAGAAACAGAAAGACCGCTCGGTGGTCAAGCACGAAGGGGCGATTGAGGATGGCAAGACCTGTATCGATTGCCACAAGGGCATTGCGCATAAGCCGGTACACCATTTGCTCGAAGGCGGAGCAGCAGTCCAAAGTGCGTCGGCGGCAGCGCCTCCTGCCGAAACGGCATCGACATCGAGAACCGAGGACAAGGCCACGACGCCAGCTATTGTGACTCCAGCAGCAGTTCCAGCGGCTCCGGTGGCACCTTCCCCGGCAGCGGTCGAGGCCAAGGAGCAAGCGGCGAAGCCGGCGCCAAAGGCCGAGCCTAAAGCCGAGCCCAAACCCGAACCAAAAGTCGAAACTAAAGCCAAGCCCAAGTCCGAACCGGCAAGCGCCCCCCCCGCCAGCACCATTACCGCGCTGGACTGGAGCAAGGTGCCCTCGCGACAAATCAAGGTGTTCTACCCGGGCCAGGCAGCGTTCGAATGGGTGATGAACAAGCCCGATCACTCCTCGGCATCCGACATCATCGAAAAGAAACGCGCCTGCGCAAAGTGCCACGAAGGCGACGCCAACGAAATCGGTGCTGCCATCGTCGCCGGCAAACCGGTGGGCGCGTCAAAGACGGTGCTTGAACCGAACCCGCCGCCGGGCAAAGTGGGCTTTATTCCTGTGACTTTCCAGGCCACGCATGACGCAAACAACATCTACTTCCGCTTCGAATGGGTGCCGCCAAAGATCGGCAAGAAGAAGCTCGACCCGAAGAACGAAGTCAAGCTCACCATGATGTTCGATGGCGGCGGCACCGTTGAAGGGGCGGAACTGAATGGTTGCTGGTCAACCTGCCACACCGATCTGCGAACAATGAAGGACGCCCAGGACGACAAGAAGACCAAGTACATCAAGGATGCCGACCTGGGCAGCGGCAAGTTCATGGATCTGATCCAGTTCCGTAGCGGCAAGGGTGAAAAATCGGTGGATGGCTGGGTCGACAACGAGCGGCACATGGACGGCGGCAAGAGCGCGCTCAAGGCCGAGGGCATCAAGGAAGGCAACAAGTGGGTGGTGATTTTCGAGCGCCCTCTGGCCGGAGGCAGCAAGGACAACCATGACATCGTTGCGGACAAAGTGTACAGCTTCGGTTTCGCGATACATGAGGACTTCACCAACGCCCGTTTCCACTACGTATCGCTGGGTTACCAGTTCGGCCTCGACAAGCCGCAACCACGTGTGAAGAACTACATCGACGTACAAAAGCAATAGAAGAGGCAGCAAGCGTTTCAGTGAGCAGTACTTTCAACCATGGAGGAAACATAAATGACGATTAAGTGGAAAGGATGGGCCTTGGCAACAGGAGTCCTTGCGATATCCGCAGTTGCACATGCGGTACCGCCAACACCGGCGATGCTGTCCAATGCCTGCGCCGGCTGTCATGGCACCAACGGCGGCAGCGCCGGACTAACGATGCCCAGTTTGGCTGGCCAGTCCAAGGAAGCCATTGAAACCGCCATGAAGAAATTCAAGACTGGCGAGCGCCCGGGGTCGATCATGGGTCGTATCGCGAAGGGATACGACGAAGGCCAGGTCACAGCCATCGCCGAGTTCTTCTCCAAGCAAAAACTCCATGTCACCAAACAAGCTCTCGACAAGGCGAAGATCGCCAGGGGTGCAAAGCTGCAAGATGGTAACTGCGGTCGCTGCCACATTGAGGACGGCAGGGAAGGCAAGGACGATACCCCGGCGATGGCCAGCCAGTGGCTGCCCTACATGCAGATGCAAATGGCCGACTACCTGTCGGGCGCACGCAAGATGCCGGAAAAAATGAAGGAGAAGGTTGATCCGATGTCGAAGGAAGACATCGAAGCCCTCTTGCACTTCTATGCCAGCGTTAACTAAGGGGAAAATGAACATGACTCTGGATCGCAGAAGTTTTCTAAAACTAGTGGGCGCCGGCGTCGGCGCGGCAGGCCTGCCACTGATCGGCCGTGCGGCGGAAATGATGCCGAAATCCGGCAAGCGCGTAGTGGTCGTTGGCGGTGGATACGGTGGCACCATCGCTGCCAAGTACATTCGCATGATGGATTCGAGCATTGAAGTGGTGCTGATCGAGCGTGGTGATCACTTCGTCTCCTGCCCTTTCAGCAATCTCTACATCGGCGGCATCCTCAAGGATCTTTCACCGCTGACCATCACCTACGACAAGCTGGCGTCCAATCATGGTGTCAAGGTCGTACAGGCCGAAGTCACCGGTATCGATGCCGCATCGCGTACGGTGATGACCAGCAAGGGCGACATCAAGTACGATCGCCTTGTGGTCTCGCCCGGCATCGATTTCCGTACCGAGGAAATCGACGGCTACAACGCCAGCACCTCGGAGTTGATGCCGCATTCGTGGAAGGCCGGTCCGCAAACGGTGCTTCTGCGCAAGCAATTGGAGCAGATGAAGAATGGCGGCACCGTGGTTCTCTCAGTACCGCTCGGGCCTTTCCGCTGCCCGCCCGGACCTTACGAGCGCACCAGCATGATCGCGATGTACTTGCAAAAGCATAAGCCGAAGTCGAAGATCATTGTGCTTGATGCCAACCCTGGCATTGTTTCCAAGGGCAAGCTGTTCAAAATGGGCTGGGATAAGTACTACAAGGGAGTCATTGACTACCGCCCGGCAAGGAAAGTTACCGCCGTCGATAACAACAAGATGAACGTGATTGTGGAAGGCCTCGAGGACGTACACGGTGACGTGATCAATCTGATCCCAGCGCAGCGCGCGGCTGATCTGGCGGTCAAGGCAGGTCTGGTCGGCGACGACAAGAAATGGTGCCCGGTCAATCAGGCCACGTTCGAGTCGCTCCAGCACAAAGACATCCACGTCGTAGGTGATGCTTCGATCGCGGGCAAAATGCCGAAGTCGGGCTATTCGGCCAACTCGGAAGCCAAGGTCTGTGCCACCAACATCGTCGCCCTGATGAACAATCGCGACATTGTTGAACTCTCCGGCATCAACACTTGCTACAGCTTCATCACCGAGACCGAAGCGGTGAGCGTGGCGGCTGTGTATAAGCTGGAAGGCGGCAGTATTGTCGGCGTAAAGGGTGCCGGCGGCGTATCACCGGACCTCAGCAAAACCGAAGCAATCTACGCACACAGCTGGGTGAAAAACATCCTCACCGAAATGTCGACCTGATTGCTGATTTCCGTTCCAAAAAACAAACCCCGCTACGGCGGGGTTTGTTTTTGACCATACCCAAAAGTCGGCGCTGATGAAACAACTGATAGGACAACTGCGCAGCAAGAAGGGGCAGGACAGAACCCTGCCCGCTTCGCTGCGGATGCGCTACAAGGCGGTCGAGCAAAAGACGCTCTCTTCGCCGTAGCGGATGGTGGAACGGCGACGAATACTACTGCAGGCCGCTGATAAAAATGGCGACCGCCCGAGTTTCCAGCTCCGTCAGCTTGGCGGCAACCGTGTGCATTACGGCATTGTCATTGGTCCGCTCGCGCTGGCTGAACTCCTTCAGTTGGACCTCGATGTAAGCTCGATGCTGCCCCGCCAACCGAGGAAGGCGATGGGTTCCGTGTCCATTGGGGCCGTGGCAGGACGCGCAGGCCGGCACTCCCGAGTATGGATTGCCGCGCTGAAAAATGAACTTGCCCACGGCCGCAAAATCGGTATCTCCGGGCTGACGAACCGCTGTCTTCTTGCCCGAGAAATACTCAGCCAGAGCGACAATCTCATCATCCTTCAAATCTTTCGCCATATCCGACATGGTGTCGCTTTTGCGCCGACCATCTCGAAAATCCTTCAACTGCTTCACGATGTAGTCGGGATGCTGTGCCGCAAGGCGCGGATACACCGCGCTGGCACTCTCGCCTTCCGGCCCATGACATAACGCACAACGCGAGCTGACAATCTCGTTGACGCGTTTCGAACTTGCTTTTACCAGCGGCGCAGCACTTGTCTGCGCGGACACCACAGCAACAAAGACGGCCAGCAGCAGGTTTAGATATCGGCTCATTTCCAGTCCTCTAGTTCTCCGGTGTCTATCCTGAGACGCCAGTACTGCCGAAGCCACCGGCACCGCGCTCACTGGCCGGAAATTCATCGACGACATTGAAGGCCACTTGTACCACCGGCACTACAACAAGCTGCGCGAGACGATCCAGCGGATTCAGCGTGAAGTTGTCGTGGCCTCGATTCCAGGTCGATACAAAGATTTCGCCCTGATAGTCGGAATCAATCAGGCCGACCAGGTTACCCAGAACGATGCCATGTTTGTGGCCCAGTCCCGAGCGCGGCAGGATCATCGCCGCCAGGCCCGGATCGGATATATGAATAGCGATACCGGTCGGGATCAGTATGGTTTCGCCGGGGTGAATCCGTATCGCCTTTTCGATGCAGGCTCGCAAATCGATACCAGCCGATCCCGGCGTGGCGTACTGCGGTGCGTAGCGTTCGTCTTTGAGACGGTCGTCGAGAATTTTCAGGTCAATCGTGGACATGTGATTTCCCCATCAGGAGGGCGATATGGGCAACGATGCCGCGCGCCACATCGAGTTTGTCGGCGGGTGGCAAAACATGGACGCCGGACGCATCAAACAGGGTGACCGCATTGGTGTCGCCGCCGAGCCCGTCCTGAACCAGATTGCCCACCACCAGTACAAGTTTCTTCGCCGCGCGCTTGCCTTCGGCGTAGGTCTCGAGATTCTGGCTCTCTGCCGCAAAGCCGACACAAAACGGTGCATCGGGCAATGCCGCAACCTCGCCAAGAATATCCGGGTTGGCTTCGAGCTCCAGCGTCAGCTTGCCCGTACTTTTTTTGATCTTGTGCGCCGCCGCCTGTGCGGGCCGGTAGTCGGCCACCGCTGCAACGCCGATAAATACATGCTGACCGGGCAGTGACTGCATTACAGCATCGCGCATTTGCAGCGCACTTTTAACATCAATGCGTCGCACCCCATGCGGCGCGGCAAGTGCAACGGGGCCCGCTACCAGTGTCACCTCGGCACCCGCTTCCGCGCACGCGCGCGCCAAGGCAAAGCCCATCTTGCCGGAGCTTGAATTGGTCAAGCCGCGCACCGGATCCAATGCTTCATAAGTCGGCCCGGCTGTCATCAGCACGCGTTTGCCAGCCAACGACTTGATTTGCAAGGATGCGTAAAGATCGTCAAATAATTCACTGGCTTCGAGCATGCGTCCATCGCCGACTTCACCGCAGGCCTGCTCACCATGAGCGGGGCCAAGAATGCTGACCCCATCGGCCCGCAGCTGAGCGATATTTCGCTGCGTCGGCGGGCTTTCCCACATCTGTCGATTCATGGCCGGCGCCACCAGCAAGGGGCAATCCCGCGCCAGGCAAACAGTGGATAGCAGGTCATCGGCGAAACCGTGGGTCAGCTTAGCCACGAAATCTGCCGTCGCCGGTGCTATCAGCAAGGCCGCCGCACCACGCGTCAGATCGATGTGCGCCATGCCGTTGTCCATGCGCTCATCCCATAAGGCTTGCCATACCCGCCGACCGGAGAGCGCCTGAAATGTTGCCGCGCCAACGAAATTGGCGCCGGCTGCAGTCAAGACGACATCAACTTCCGCGCCGGCCTTGACCAGCAGGCGCACCAGTTCCGCCGACTTGTAGGCCGCGACACCTCCGGTTACGCCCAACACAATGCGTTTGCCCTGAAACTCATTCATGACATTAAAATCCCGCCGACAGGCACTCAAACGGGGATTCTAAACCATGGCCATACGTGATTGGCCCGCAGCAGAACGCCCGCGAGAGCGGCTTGCATTGCAAGGAGCGGCAGCGCTATCAGACGCCGAATTGCTGGCGATTTTTTTGCGCGTGGGCATTCGCGGCAAAAGCGCTGTCGATCTTGCCCGCGATTTGCTGGCCAGCTTCGATGGCGATCTGGCCAGTCTTGCCGCAGCCAGCACGAAAGATCTTTCCCGACTACCCGGCATTGGACCGGCCAAAGCCGCCCAACTCGCCGCCTCGCTGGAACTGGCGCGACGCGCGCTGGCCGGATCGCTCAAACTAAAGGATTCGCTCGCATCTCCACAGGCAGTGCGCGATTGGCTGCGATTGTCTCTTGGCAAGTTGCCCCATGAAGTATTTGTCGCACTGTGGCTGGACGCCCAGAACCGACTGATCGCCAGCGAGGAACTGTTTCGCGGCACACTAACCCAGACCAGCGTATACCCACGCGAAGTCGTTAAACGCGCGCTGTACCACAACGCCGGAGCCGTAATTTTCGCCCATAACCACCCCTCCGGTCTGGCCGAAGCGTCGCGCGCGGACGAAGTACTTACTTCATCGCTGAAGCAGGCTCTGACCTTGATCGACGTAAAGCTACTGGACCATTTCATCGTGGCTGGCAGTGCGGAACCGCTCTCTTTCGCGGAGCGCGGGCTGATATAGGAGGAGGCACAACGGTGCTTCAAGTCGTGCCAGGCACTGAAACAATAGGGTCTTAGTTGCGACGATTGATCGCAAAGACCGTGGGCCATCCTCGCGCGATCAGTCGACAGTCTGCCAATGTTGCTAAAAACGATTGAGTTTTAGGGCAATTGTTTGGTAAACTAGCCGACTTTGCAAAATCAGCATTCAGGAGCACTACACATGTCTCGCGTATGTCAAGTGACGGGCAAGGCCCCGATGGTAGGGAACCACGTTTCTCACGCCAACAATAAGACCAAGCGTCGCTTTCTGCCGAATCTGCACAAACGCCGCTTCTGGATAGAAACCGAAAACCGCTGGGTAAGTCTGCGCGTATCAAACGCCGGCTTGCGCACCATTGACAAAAAGGGCATTGAAATTGTCCTCGCCGAGCTGCGTGAACGCGGCGAACGCGTCTAATCAGGAGAGAGCATCATGGCCAAGGGCGGACGCGAAAAGATCAAACTGGAATCCACTGCGGGTACCGGACACTTCTACACCACAACAAAGAACAAGAAGACCACCCCAGGGAAACTGGAGTTTCTGAAATATGACCCCAAGGTGAGGAAGCATGTCGCCTATAAGGAAGTAAAGCTGAAGTAAATTCCAGCCTTACCAACAAAAAGCCCGCTCCGATTTTTACCGAGCGGGCTTTTTGTTGGCTGGTCTTCCTTGATCAGACGGCGTAGCAGCGCAGACGCAGCGAGAACTCTTCAAGCTGACGAATACCACTTTGTTCAGCGCGGGCAACCCAGTCCTGCAATTGTTTCACTAACTGCTCGTGCGAGGCCGAGGAGCGCGCCCACAGTGCCTCGAGTTCGGCGCGCATAACATATGCCTTGCTCAAGGCCTCGCTTCTGGACAGAAGGTCGGTGAGTCTTTCCTTCTGTGGCGCAGGCAGCGCGGCACCGTCTGCGCCCAACAGACGCTTCATTATGCGACTCTCACAGGCATCGACTTTCATCTGGTCGAATTCCTCATTGGCAAGCTGGCGCATGGTCTTGAGATACTTCGCCAGCACGTCGTAGCGATGCGTCACAACAGCCTGCAGCATCTCCAGATCGATTGCCGCCCGAATCGCGCCGAGTTTTGGTCTGGGTGCCACCTTCTTGACTCTTGCCTGGCCAAGCATCTCCATGAGACGGATATACATCCAGCCAATGTCGAACTCGTACCACTTGTTCGACAGCTTGGCCGAACTGGCGAAAGCGTGGTGATTGTTGTGCAGTTCCTCGCCGCCGATCAGTATGCCAAGTGGGAAGAAGTTGGTCGATGCGTCGGCACAGGCAAAGTTCCGGTACCCCCAGTAATGACCTATGCCATTGACCACGCCGGCCGCCCAAAAGGGAATCCAGGCTATCTGCACGCCCCAGATCAATACGCCGGGCCAGACACCGAACAACGCGATATCGATCGCCAGCATGATGACAACGCCCAGTTTGTGCAAGGGCGAATAGAGATTCCGCTCCAGCCAGTCATCAGGCGTGCCGTGACCATAACGCTCCAAGGTTTCCGCGTTGCGCGATTCCTTTACATAGAGCAGCACCCCGGTCCATAGCACCCGATTCAGACCGAGCTGGCGTGGACTGTGTGGATCCTCTGGGGTCTCGCACTTGGCGTGGTGCTTGCGGTGAATCGCGGCCCACTCCTTGGTGACCATTCCTGTCGTAAGCCACATCCACACACGAAAGAAATGGCTGGGAATGGCACCCAGCTCCAGCGCGCGATGCGCCTGATGGCGATGCAGAAAAATTGTGACTCCCGCTATTGTGACGTGCGTCAGCGCTAGGGTTGCAAGAACATAGCCCCACCAGGGAAGATCAAGAATTCCGGTATACATCTGCTCCACCTTTCACTATCTGGCTGAGCACTGTAACCGTGCTCTACACCTTTGAACGCCTTGACTTGGCTCGCGCCGGCGTCTCTTCTGCAAGACGAAAATCGATCTTGTTGGCTTCCATGTCGACTCGCGTCAGTTGCACACTCACGCGGTCGGCAAGACGGAAACGCCTGCCGCTACGTTCGCCCACCATAGCATGAGACTTCTCGTCAAAATGAAAATAATCCTGGCCAAGCTCGGAAACATGCACCAGTCCCTCAACGAACACGCCATCGAGTGCGACAAAAATGCCGAACGGCACCACCGAGGAAATGCTTCCTTCGAAGACTTCGCCAACGCGGTCTTTCATGTAGAAACACTTGAGCCAGGCCTCGACGTCACGCGTGGCGTCGTCCGCCCGGCGCTCGGTCATGGAACAGTGCTGACCAATTTCCTCCCAGTTACCCGGCTGGTATTGCCGTGCTGCCAACGCCGACTTTATGGCGCGATGCACCAGCAGATCCGGGTAGCGTCGAATTGGTGACGTGAAATGGGTATAGCTCTCGTAGGCCAGTCCAAAGTGCCCGACATTGTCCGGGCTATAGATGGCCTGGCGCAAGGATCGCAGCATCACGGTCTGCAGCAATTGACGATCCGGGCGCTGGCCAATCATTTCAAGCAGCTTGGCGTAGTCCTGTGCCTTGGGTGAATCACCACCACCGAGTTGGAAACCAAAGGTACCGAGAAAGTCACGCAACTTGAGCAGACGCTCGGGCGTCGGACCTTCATGCACGCGATAGAGCGATGGATGCTCGCTTTCGCGCAGAAACTCGGAGGCACAGACGTTGGCCGCTAGCATGCATTCTTCGATCAGTCGATGGGCTTCGTTGCGCTCATAGGCTTCGATGCGCTCGATCTTGCCGTGATCGTCGAACACCATGCGCGTCTCGGTAGTCTCGAAGTCTATTGCACCACGCTTGACGCGCTCTTTCGCCAGTTGTCGATAGAGAGCATCCAGTGCTTCGAGATGCGGCAACACCGGCGCCAGGCGCTTGCGTGTCTGCGCATCCTTGTCATACAAAGCAGCCGCAACTTCGGTATAGGTCAGGCGTGCCTGCGAGAACATCACGGCCGGATAGAAGCGATACCCGGTGATCGCACCCGAAGCGTTGATGACCATATCGCAAACCATGCACAGCCGTTCCACCTCAGGATTGAGCGAGCACAATCCATTGGAGAGCTTCTCCGGCAACATAGGGATGACGCGCCGCGGGAAATACACCGAGTTGCCGCGCGCATAGGCGTCGGCATCCAGCGAACTGCCCGCTGTCACATAATGCGATACGTCGGCAATGGCCACGACAAGACGAAATCCCTTGCCTTTGCGCTCGCAAAACACGGCGTCGTCGAAATCCTTGGCCGTCTCGCCATCAATGGTAACGAGCGGCATTCCGGTCAAGTCTACGCGATCCTTCCAGTCCGACTTGCGCACAGCGTCAGGCAGTTTGCGGGTATCGGCCAGGACCTCTTTCGAAAACTCGTAGGGCAACTCGTGCTTGCGTAGCGCGATTTCGATTTCCATACCGGGATCGGCGTAGTTGCCAAGCACCTCGATCACACGTCCGATCGGCTGCGAGTGCTTGCTTGGCTGCTCGATGAGTTCAATCATCACCACTTGGCCTGATTGCGGCTTGAGAGATTTTTTTGCGCCCTTCTCCGGTGGCGCCAGCAGAATATCCTGGCTGATGCGCCTGTTTTCAGCGACGACAAAGCGCACGCCATGTTCCTCGATTACGCGTCCGACAATATGCCGATTCACGCGCTCCGTTACTTCAACAATCTTGCCTTCCGGTCGCCCTTTGCGATCGACTCCAATGACACGGGCGATGGCCTTGTCCCCGTGCAAAACCTTATCCATTTCCTTGGCGGAAAGGAACAGGTCTGGACCCTGCTCTTCGGGGATCAAAAAGCCGAAACCGTCCGGGTGACCGGCAACGCGTCCCCGTACCAAGTCGGCCTTGTCCGGAATCAACCAGTCACCGCGCCGGTTTTGCATTAACTGCGCATCACGCGCCATGGCGCCGAGCCGACGCTGGAAGGGTTCGATCTCAAAAGCCTTGATATCGAGCAGTGCGGCGAGCCGTTGAAATTCCAGCGGAGCACCCTGTGCCACCAGCAGTTGCAGGATGTACTCGCGGCTCGGCAGTGGATGCTCGTACTTCGCCGTTTCGCGCTCGAAATAGGGATCGGCACGTCGAGTTTTGGAAAGCTTCTGGATCTTAGTTGGCTTGTTTGACAATCTGGGGTTTTCCTTTAGAATTCGCGCCTCGTTTCGCGCCTGCCCAGGTGGCGGAATTGGTAGACGCACTAGTTTCAGGTACTAGCGCTGAGAGGCGTGGGGGTTCGAGTCCCTTCCTGGGCACCAAGCATGTTACGCGATAAGGAAAAAAGCAAGGGCCGTCAGTTTTACTGACGGCCCTTTGTTTTTTTGGTGTTCTCTTACTCGAATGGATGCCTCAGAACTATCGTCTCTTCTCGATCTGGTCCCGTGGAAATCATGTCCACCGGTACGTCGCAAAGCTGCTCCAAGCGATTGATGTAGGCACGCGCTTCAGCTGGCAAGCCCTCCAAGGTCTTGACCCCAACCGTACTACCTTTCCAGCCGGGAATCGTCTCGTAAATAGGCTCGCAACAAGCAAGATCATCCGCACCCACCGGCAGGATGTCGGAAACGCTGCCATTGATACGGTAGCCGGTGCATATTTTGAGTTCCTCGACGCCGTCGAGCACATCCAGTTTGGTAATGCACAAGCCGGAGATGCCATTGATCTGGATCGCTCGCTTCAACGCCGCGGCATCGAACCAACCGCAGCGCCGCGCCCTTCCGGTGGTCGCCCCAAATTCATTGCCCTTGGTCGCCATGTGCTTGCCAACCGGGTCCTGCTTGTCAAGCGCGTCATACAGTTCGGTAGGAAACGGGCCTCCGCCGACGCGCGTGGTGTAAGCCTTGGTAATACCGAGAATGTAGTGCAGCATGCCCGGCCCGACGCCGGCACCCGCTGCTGCTGCTCCAGCGACACAATTGGATGATGTAACAAACGGATAGGTGCCGTGGTCGATATCGAGCAAGGTGCCCTGAGCGCCTTCAAATAGCAGATTTGCGCCGGCCCGGTGCGCGTCATACAGTGCGCGCGGCACGTCGGCAATCATCTTGGTCAACCGTGGAGCAACTGCCAATGCGCCGTCGTATACCTGCTGAAAATCTACAGTCGCCGCACCGTGATAGTTTTTCAATACGAAATTGTGATACTCGAGAATCTCACCCAAGCGCTCGGCAAATCTCTTGGGTTTTGTCAAATCCTGCAAACGCAGACCACGACGCGCCACCTTGTCCTCGTAGCAAGGGCCAATACCTCGCCCGGTGGTACCGATCTTGTTGCTGCCGCGCGCAACTTCACGGGCAGCATCCATCGCTTGGTGATAGGACAGTATCAGCGGACAAGCCTCGGAGATTTTGAGTCGCGCCTCGGCGTCGATCCCTGCCTCTGCCAGTTCGTCAAGTTCCTTCATCAGCGCGTCAGGCGACAGCACAACGCCATTGCCGATGTAGCAGGTGACACCGGACCGAAGAATGCCGGAGGGCACCAAATGCAACACCGTCTTTTTGCCGCCGATGACCAGGGTATGACCCGCATTGTGCCCCCCCTGAAAACGCACCACTCCTTGTGAGTGGTCCGTCAACCAGTCGACGATTTTTCCCTTCCCCTCGTCACCCCATTGGGTACCGACGACCACGACATTTTTTGCCATTTCAATCTTCCTTCAGAGATTCAATGATCCAGTTATCACCGTTGCGTACCAGTATCCGGTCGCAGCCAGCTTCGCGCCAATGCCCTTCATGACCCGGCAGGGCCAGGACTACGCGCTCGCCCTGCGTCCGCAGGCGCATGGCCTCGGCATGCAAAGCATCATCCTCCGGCCACTGAGCGAGAATCGCTCCACGCGGTTCGCCGTTCGGCGACAGTCGCGCCAGTTCGCGCAAATCCATCGAAAACCCGGTTGCGGGTCGCGCCCGCCCAAAAGCTTTGCCAAAGTTGTCATAGCGGCCACCCAGCGCGATGGCCGCCGGGCTGCCACCGCTATACGCAGCGAACACGACACCACTGTGATAGTGGTAACCGCGCAGATCCGCCAGATCGAAGCTCAAGGGCAAATCAGCAAGCGCGCTGGCGAGCCGATGCAGATCGGATAATGCCGAAGAAATTTCGGGCGACGCAGGCAATAACGCCGCCGCACGGTCAAGCACCCGCCGATCGCCATAGAGCTCTGGCAACGCCAGCAGTGCCGCACGAATGGGATCGGCTATGCCCATCACCAGTTCTCGCACGGCCGGCATGTCCTTGCCTTGCAGAGCGGCGAACAACTCCTCTTCGGCTTCCGGAGAAAAACCGGCTTGCTTGGTCAAACTGCGGAAAATGTCGACATGGCCGAGATCGATGCGCGACGCAGAGATACCACAGAGTCCGAGTGCGGTAGAGAGCAGGCGAATGGCCTCGATGTCAGCCTCCAAGCCGGCATGCCCGTAAATCTCTGCTCCTATCTGCAGGGGTTCCCGAGTGGCATTGAAACCGCCAGGAAGTGTATGCAGCACGCTACCGCAATAGCACAACCGAGTGACGCCCTTGCGATTCAGTAGATGGGCATCGATGCGGGCCACTTGCGGTGTGATATCGGCGCGCACGCCCATACTGCGACCCGAGAGTTGATCGACCAGTTTGAACGTACGCAAATCGAGATCGTGACCACTGCCAGTGAGCAAAGACTCGACGTACTCAAGCATTGGAGGGATGATGAGGTCATAGCCGCTACGAGCGAACTCATCCAGCAAATCACGACGCAGATCTTCTATGCGCCTGGCGTCACGCGGTAGCACGTCTTCAATCGCTTCTGGCAGGAGCCAACTTCGATTCACCATGGCAATCAGCGGAACACAGTTAGCAACATCACGCCTACCAGCATCGACGATAGGCCAATAAAACGAATCTGCCCATCACTCAATTCGATCACACGCCTGAAGGTATCGCGCCAGACACGAGGCGCAAGAAAGGGTAACAAACCCTCAATTACGAGCATTAATGCGCAAGCCAACAGCACAGTATTCAGCATTTCAAACCACCAGGGCTGCCTGGATCACTTGCCCTTGCCGCTGCTCTTCAGATACTTGAAGAACTCGGAATTGGGTTCAACTACCAAGAGATCGCTCTTGCTCCTGAAACTGCTGCGATAAGCTTCCAGACTTCGGTAAAAGGAATAGAACTCTGGATTCTCGCCATAGGCCTGTGCATAAATTGCAGCGCCCTTGGCATCGCCTTCACCTTTGATTTTCTGCGCGTCACGATAGGCTTCGGCCAAAATCACCTCACGTTGACGATCTGCGTCCGCCCGAATTTTCTCCGCTTCCGCAGCGCCTTCTGCTCTCAACTCGCTGGCCACTCGCTTGCGTTCGGTTTCCATACGTCGATACACCGACTCGGAAACCTCTGGAGGTAGATCGACCCGCTTCAGACGGACGTCAACAATCTCAACGCCGATGGTACGCATGTCGATATCAGCTTTCTTCTGCACCGAAACCATGATGTCGTCACGAGCCCCGGAAACTACGTCATGAACCGTACGTCGCCCAAATTCCTCGCGCAGGCCCGAATTGACGGTCTGCGACAGGCGCGTTCTGGCCAAGGTCTCGTCGCCACCGACCGATATGTAGTACTGCTTCACATCGTGGATGCGCCACTTGACGAAAGCGTCGACGAGAACTGGTTTCTTTTCAGCGGTAAGAAAACGCTCTGGCTCGGGTGTATCCATCGTCAGAATACGTCTGTCGAAAATCCGCACGTTCTGGATCATTGGCCACTTGAATGCGAGACCCGGTTCAGTAATAACTTCCTTGATTTCCCCTAGCTGGAAAATTATTGCTGCCTGGCGCTGATCAACGGTAAATACAGTCATGGCGAACAGAGCCAAGATACCGAACAGTAACGATGCGATGAAAGAAAGATGGCGTTGCATTAGCGTTCTCCCCGCTCACGGGAGCCCAGACCACCACGAGCACGTACATCGCCTGATGTCGAACGCTCAGTTTGTGGGGGTTGTGCGATTGCGGCACTATCGGATGATAGCGGAGCAGCGCCCGTCACCTGCATCAACTTGTCTAACGGAAGATAGAGCAGGTTGCCCGAACCCTTCGCGTCCAGCATCACTTTACTGGTATTGGCATAGACCTGTTCCACGGTTTCCAGATACATACGGCTGCGAGTCACTTCTGGCGCCTTTCTGTATTCAGTCAGAACCTGCTTGAATCGCGAAGCATCGCCCTCAGCGGTAACAATGATCCGCTGGCGATAGCCGTTCGACTCTTCTTTTAGGCGCGACGCCGCGCCGCGCGCACGAGGAATCACATCATTGGCGTAGGCCTGACCTTCGTTTTTCTGTCGCTCGCGATCCTGTCCGGCCTTGACCGCATCATCGAAGGCCGCCTGAACTTGCTCGGGTGGCTGGGTGCCCTGCATATTCACCGAGCGAATCTGAATGCCAGTTTTGTACTTGTCGAGAATATCCTGAATCAACTTTTGTGTATTCGCAGCAATCTGGTCGCGCCCTTCGTAGAGTACGAAGTTCATTTTGTTCTTACCCACAACTTCACGAATCGCGGTTTCCGATGCCTGCATCACGGCATCATCCGGATGGCGATTATTGAATAAATAGTCCTTGGGATCCTTGAGCAAGTACTGAACCGCAAATAGCACGCTGACAATGTTTTCGTCGTCAGTCAACATCAATGCTTCTTTTGGCACCTTGTTCTTGTCCGAACCACGGTAACCGACTTCAACCGTACGCACGCCTGTGAGATTGACAACTTCATTGCTCTCAATCGGCCACGGTAAGCGCCAACGCAAGCCAGGCTCGGTGGTTTTGTTGTAGCGACCAAACTGGAGTACCACGCCGCGCTGCGATGCATCGACAATATAGAAACCGCTACCCAGCCAGATTGCGGCAACCAGCGTCAGGATCAGCCCAATGCCGCCACCGAACTGCTTCGGGCTAATCGATGGCATACGGTTGCCAGAGTCGCCACCGTTACCGCCGCCGCCCCGGTTTCCAAACAAACCAGTCAAGCGGCGATTGAAGTCGCGCCAGAGTTCTTCGAGATCAGGAGGGCCTTGATTGCCGCCTCCGCGCTTGCCACCACCGGGCTGATTGCCCCAGCCGTGGTCGTTCAGAGACATTAGAATTCCTGTGATCACTTTGGTATTTTTTGGATAGTAATAGAAGGAGAAAGTCGTCCGGGAGATATCAGGCCACAGTAGCAGGAACCTCAGCATACCGACTCGCTATTTCAGCGAGTGCTTCCCGCAGCAACGATACCCCGGCCCCAGTGCGGGCGCTCAATCGAACGCTGATAATATTACCACAGTCGTCACGCTCGACCCCGGGGCTCGCGGCGGTCAAATCGACCTTGTTCCACACCAGAATCTGCTGCACTTCAAGCGCCCCAATCTCCGTCAATACAGAAGTTACTGAGGCGATCTGCTGGTCACGATCAGAGCTCGCCGAGTCCACCACGTGTAACAGAAGGTCGGCCTGGGCCGTCTCCTCTAAAGTGGCCTCAAAAGCCGATACCAGAGCATGCGGAAGATCGCGAATGAAGCCAACTGTGTCGGAAAGCACTATCGCTCCTGCGCCCTCGACATACAACTTGCGCGAGGTGGTATCCAGTGTCGCGAATAATTTGTCAGCGGCATAGGCGCCAGCCTTGGTCAATGTATTGAAAAGCGTACTTTTCCCGGCATTGGTATAGCCCACCAGGGATACTGCCAAGACTTCGCCACGCATACGCGCACGTCTTTGCACTTTGCGCTGACGCGCCATCTGCTTCAAGCGATCCTTTAGCAGCGCAACTCGTTTGCCGAGCAAGCGACGATCGGTTTCCAGCTGCTTTTCACCGGGTCCGCGCAAGCCAATACCCCCCTTTTGTCGCTCCAGGTGAGTCCAGCCACGCACCAATCGGGTGGCGAGATGCTGTAGCTGGGCAAGTTCGACCTGAAGCTTGCCTTCGTGACTTTTAGCTCGAAGTGCGAAGATGTCCAGGATCAAGCTGCTGCGGTCGACCACTCGGCACTCTAAAGTGCGTTCAATGTTGCGCTGCTGACCGGGTGACAATTCATGATTGAAGACCACCACATCAGCGTCATGCAGTCGCACCGCTTCACCGATTTCGGCTACCTTGCCTTTTCCGGCAAATAGCGCGGCGTCAGGCCTGGCGCGCTTGCCGGAAACCACAGCCAGCGCCCGTGCACCGGCACTGCCGACCAGCAGATCAAATTCGGAAAGACGTTCGGAATAGTCGCCGTCGCCAAAATCCAGTTGCACCAGAACCGCTTTTTCGCCGCTGGCTGGACGCTCGAACATCAGGGCGATGCCCTCAAGGCAAACGCCCGAACCGACAACAACTGATCAATCGGTTTCGGCTTCCGCTGCGAAATTGACCGGTCGCGCCGGAACCACGGTCGAAATGGCGTGCTTGTATACCATTTGGGTCACCGTATTCTTTAGCAGAACAACATACTGGTCGAAGGACTCGATCTGGCCTTGCAGTTTGATTCCATTGACCAGGTAAATCGAAACCGGAACGTGCTCACGACGCAGGGTGTTCAGAAACGGGTCTTGTAGCATTTGCCCTTTATTGCTCATTGATAGTGATCCTTAAAATTTTGACCGCTTTGCCCAGTACCACCGGTCTGACGCCAGACCTCACTGAGATTCGATTGCGGATTATTGGTTTTCGAGCGAAATACTGTAATCGATTTTGCTTTGCCGTGCCATCAACGCCGACTTTTCATTTGACGAATGGATTTTTTGAAGTTTTGTACTGAATACGTAGAGGCGTTCCCTGAAGCTTGAATGCTTCAAGAAAATAGCGTTCCAGATAGCGAGTATACGAAGCCGGCACATGCTCCAGGGCATTGCCATGAATCACAATAATCGGGGGATTACTTCCGCCTTGGTGCGCGTAGCGCAACTTTGGACGAATGGCGCCATGACGTGGCGGAGTCTGCTTTTCCACCGCAGCAATCAGCACGCGAGTAAGTTTCGGTGTGGACATCTTGGCCATCGCTGCGGCGTAAGCCCGATCCACCGAGGACAGAACCCCGGCAATACCCTGAGCTTTCAGTGCGGAAACATAGTGCACACGGGCAAACCCGAGAAAGTTGAGCTTGTTTTCGATATCCACCTTGATGCGTTCGCGACGGTAGCTGTCCACCGCGTCCCACTTATTGACCGCAACCACCAGCGCCCGCCCAGCCTCAATGATGAAACCGGCAATGTGTGCGTCCTGATCCGAAATTTCCTGGGTTGCGTCAACCATCAGCACAACTACGTTGGATTCCTCGACGGCCTGCAAGGTCTTGATCACCGAAAACTTTTCAATGGTCTCGAAAACGCGTCCCTTGCGCCGCAGGCCCGCCGTGTCGATCAGCGTGTAGGCACGTCCATTGCGCTCGAATTGCACCTCGATGGCATCTCGAGTGGTACCCGGCATGTCGAAAGCAATGACGCGTTCTTCACCGAGCAGAGTATTGATTAGCGTGCTTTTGCCGACGTTGGGCCGGCCGGCAATAGCCACTTTTGGGCCTGCCGATTCGTCTTCACTTTCATGCTCGTCAGGGAACGGCGCCAGCGCTAGCTCTACCAGTTCGCGCACACCTTCGCCATGAGCCGAAGAAATCACGCAGGGATCACCACAGCCAAGTTCATAGAACTCCGCGGCAACCACTGCCCTGTTCATACCTTCGCCCTTGTTCGCCGCCAGCAGCAACGGTCGCCCGCTCCGGCGCAACAGATCGGCGATAACCTTGTCTTGTGGTGTCAGGCCCGTACGGACGTCGACGATGAAGATTAGTACATCTGCTTCCGCAATTGCGGCCTCAGCCTGGCGCGCCATTTCGAGCACCATGCCCTCTTTGGCTTGCGGCTCGAAGCCGCCGGTATCCACCACAAGATAGGGCTTGCTACCCAGTCGGCCATGTCCGTAATGACGGTCCCGGGTCAAACCCGGTTGATCCGCGACCAAAGCGTCGCGCGTTCGGGTAAGACGGTTGAACAGGGTCGATTTGCCGACGTTAGGCCGTCCGACAATTACCAGCGTTGGCTTCATGCCGAATTGAAGCAGTCGGCAACGATTGGATCCTGCGTATGAATGTTCGACACAATGCTAACGAGCCTCCAACGCATACAGGCCTCCACCTTCCGTCTGCACCAGCAAGCCGTTACCAAAGCGTATCGGATCGGCCCGTACTGCCTTGCCATCAGTCGTAGCGCGAGCGGCAAAAGCTCCGTCATCACGCTGCAACAGGTGAACTACCCCTTGATAGTCTGCAACCACGATTTGGCTCTCGAGTGCCAAAGGGCGCGAAACACCGCGCCGTGACAATTTGTCCTGCTTCCAGACACTGGCTCCGCTGTTGCGATCGAGCGCATGCACCGCACCCATGTCGTCCGAAACGTAAACATTTCGGCTGTCCATATCCAAACCGACACTCGAAGAAAGTTCTCTGGACCAGAGTGAATTTCCAGTGCGAGTGTCAAAACAGGCGACCCGTCCCTGGTAGGCCACCGCGCAAACCGTGTTACCGCTCACGACAGGAGAACTGGTGATATCGGCCACACGCTCCAGTTCTGTCGATCCCTTGGGTAGAGCAACCGCAACCTCCCACACAGCCGCACCATTATTGTTGGCCATGGCTACAAGCTTCCCTCCCGGAAATCCCGCCAGGGTGACACTCGGTGTCAGCAGCACACCCACATTCGAACGCAAGGAAAGCGTTGGCGTACTGCGCTGGTAGACCCAGCGCCGCTTGCCATCCGCCGCTTCGAAACCGAAAATGCGCGAGTCGCCGGACCGAACGACTACCAGATTATCTGCAACAGCCGGGGCTGAAAGCACTTCAGAGCTCACCCGGGCTTTCCATTTTTCGCGACCTGTCTGTGCATCAAATGCCAGCACCTCACCCTTTGGAGTTCCAACAACCACCAGCTTTCCGTCGCTACCGACGCCACCGGAAACCGTCTGCCCGGCTGATACGCGCCATATTTGACGCTCGCCATCGAATCGGGCCAGCGTGCCATCGCGCGCAGCGGCATACACGCTGCTACCTACAACCGCCGGTGAAAACGTGAAGTCACCTGCGCTACCGATATTGACCTGCCAGAGACGGACCAGTTCCGCGGTCGGCTGGATAGACAGTAGTTCCGTCGGCTTGATTTTTGGCTGGCTGGAGCCGAATGGATTCAATTTCTCAACTGTCGAACAGGCGCCAAGCAGCACTGCCGAAGTAGCGACCACCAAAGCCAGCGAGGCAACTTTCATCGAATCGTTCCCAATGAGTCGCGCTTGGCTTCGATCAATCCACTGTAGCCGCTACGTTGTCGGGTTTTATCGTTCTTGGCCAGGGCTTCAAGCTTAACCAGCGCCAAATCGTAAGCATTGCGGGCCTCGGCTGTTTTTCCCTGCTCCGCAAAAATGTCGCCGCGCAGCTCCGCAAACCGTGGTGCAAACGATTCAGCCGGTTCGGCTGCGAGTTGCTTGATAGCCTCGTCATACGCTTTTTCATCGAGCATTACCGCCGCCAGTCGAAGCCGAGCCAAATCCCGCAGACCTGTGTCTTTGGCGTTCTCGGCTGCCCACGCAAGTTGCACTTTGGCACTTTTTGGCTCACCTCCATCGATCTGGGCGCGAGCTGCAAGCAGTGCGCCCATTCCCGCGTAAGCCGTCGAGGAATACTTGTCAATCAACTCGCCAGCCAGTTCGCGCGCGCGTTTTGCATCCTTTTGCGATGAAGCCACCTGCAAAGCCGAAAACTTTGCCGACGCCTCAGCCGCCTGCTGCCGTTGCCACCAGTTCCAGCCTTGCCAGCCCGATACCGCCATTGCCAGAACAAGCAATATCCCGGTCACCAGATTTCCATACATCTTCCACCAGGTCTTCAGCTCGTCGAGCTGTTCCTGTTCTTCCAGGTCATATGCTGCCATTGTCGTCTTCCATGGGAAAAAGAATATCGCCGAGATGATCGGCCAGTTGATCGAAATTTACTCTGGCCTGAATTGCAGGCTGTTCGTATCCTGATCGCAAAGGTTTAACGCTCACCGATTCGGCCGCCGCCTCGTCATCGCCGATTATCAATGCAATTTGCGCTCCAGAGCTATCAGCCTTTTTCATCTGCGACTTGAAGCTGCCGCCACCACAGTGCAGATGGATAGAAAATCCCGCACTGCGCAAGTGCTCTGCTACGCGAAATGCATAGCGACCGGCCGCCTCGCCTTGATGTACTAGATAGGCATCGGGTGCCGGGACTTCATGCCGATGACCCTGATCAAGCCACAGGGTGAGCAAACGCTCGATGCCCATGGCAAATCCGCAGGCCGGCGCGGGTTTGCCACCCAACTGTGCAATCAGACCATCGTAGCGGCCACCCGCACAGACAGTGCCTTGTGCGCCCAATTGATCGGTCACCCACTCGAATACGGTAAGGTTGTAATAATCAAGGCCACGCACCAATCGCGAATTGATCCGATAAGGAATCGCAGCGTCTTTCAGCAACTGCTGGACACCTTCAAAATGTTTCAACGACTCCTCACCCAGATAATCGATCAACTTTGGCGCAGCATCAACCAGATCCTGAAGTTCAGGGTTCTTCGTATCCAGAATGCGCAAAGGGTTGCTTTGTAAGCGGCGCTGAGCTTCAGCATCCAGTCGATCATGGTGCTTTTCAAGGTAGGCGATCAATTCGGTACGATGCAGTGCGCGTTCCTCGCTTTGGCCCAGGGAATTGATTTCAAGACGAATCCCCTCAAGGCCAAGGTCATCCCACAAGCGTGCGCACATCGCAATCAACTCGGCATCAATATCGGGGCCGGAAAAGCCCAACGCCTCGACACCAACTTGGTGAAACTGGCGATATCGACCCTTCTGAGGCCTTTCGTGGCGGAACATCGGTCCCATGTACCACAATCGTTTTGGCCCATCGTAGAGTAGGTTGTGTTGGAGCACAGCGCGTACGCATGAAGCCGTACCTTCTGGCCTCAAGGTCAAACTTTCACCGTTCAGGGCGTCTTCGAAGGAATACATTTCCTTCTCGACAATATCAGTCACTTCGCCGATCGCGCGGGCAAACAGCGGTGTCGGCTCAATCAAGGGCATGCGGATTGGTCGGTAGCCGTAGGCTTGCAACCAATCACGCACGGATTCCTCGAACTGCTCCCAGAGTTCGGCGTCGACCGGCAGAATGTCATTCATGCCGCGGATGGCTTGGAGGGTTTGTGTCATGGTCTGATATTCGCTTAGAGCGTGGGAACTCCACTCTCTTCGCAGTTAGTGGTTTGCTCTTTCCGGGTACTTCCTTGACACATAGTCATCAACGATCTGATGAAACTCTGCCGAGATGTTGTCACCGCGCAAGGTAATGACGCGTTCACCATCCACATACACCGGCGCGACGGGCGCCTCACCGGTTCCAGGTAAGGAAATTCCGATATTGGCGTGTTTGCTTTCACCTGGCCCGTTTACCACGCAACCCATCACAGCCAGCGTCATGTTCTCAACACCGATCCGCGTCAGGCGCCAGTCTGGCATGCGCTCGCGCACGTAGGTCTGAATATCCTGTGCCAATTCCTGAAACACGGTACTGGTGGTTCGCCCACAACCGGGACAGGCCGCGACAAGCGGCGTAAAGGCTCGCAGACCCATGGTCTGCAGGATTTCCTGCGCAACAATCACTTCACGAGTGCGGTCGCCATTTGGCTCGGGGGTCAGCGACACCCGTATCGTGTCACCGATGCCTTCCTGAAGCAAAACTCCCAGTGCGGCGGTGGACGCGACGATTCCCTTGCTGCCCATGCCGGCTTCTGTCAGCCCCAGGTGCAACGGGTAGTCACAACGAATCGCCAGTTCGCGATATATGGCGATCAAATCCTGCACGCCCGAAACCTTGCAGGACAACACGATGTGGTCACCGGCCAAGCCAAGTTCCTCTGCCTGAGCCGCGGACTCCAAAGCCGAGGTCACCATCGCTTCACGCATTATTTCAGTTGCATTCTTGGGCTCGCTGCGCTTGGCGTTTTCGTCCATGATGCGCGCAAGCAGCGTTTGATCGAGACTGCCCCAGTTCACTCCAATGCGAATCGGCTTGTCGTACCTGCATGCAATTTCTATGAGTTGCGCGAACTGCTCGTCACGACGGGCGCCTTTGCCTACATTGCCTGGGTTGATGCGTAATTTTGCCAAAGCCTCTGCGCAGGCGGGATGTTCCGCCAGCAGCTTGTGGCCATTGAAATGAAAGTCACCAATCAGCGGCACATCGATATTCATCTGCGCTAATCGGTCGCGTATTTTTGGTACGGCGGCTGCGGCCTCTCGGGTATTTACCGTTATCCGGACCAGTTCCGAGCCAGCCCGCGCCAGCTGCGCTACCTGCATCGAGGTCGTAAAAACGTCCTCGGTGTCGGTATTGGTCATTGACTGGATGGCGATCGGCGCCGTGCCACCAACGCCGACTTTTGCCACCATGGCGAGACGACTGACGCGCCGTGCCAACGAAAATTCGGACATATCGTTCATTCCAGACTGAACCGTGCAACTTCTTCGCGCGTATACGGCTTTAGATCGATACTTCGCTCTCCCATGTACACGCGCACGCCGGATGCCTTGCCAATCCAGACCTGAAACGGCGCCTTGCCCTCAATATCCTGACGCGTACCCGCAGGGTACTCGCCGACAAATACAGTTTTCTGCGTTGCATCGCGGACTTCGATCCATGAAAGATCATCGAACTCGACATGCAAACCCGCAAACGTAGCAGAGACGGGATCAGCACTTTGGCCCGCAGGGCTATCATCTACCACCACCGCAGGCACAGATGTTGCCGGTATCACCGCTCTTGCATCCACGCTTGAGTCGGCCTGATTGGCGACCACAGCGGGTTTCGCCGGACCAGAACTGCGATCAACTCGACCAACCAGATAGGCAAGCCCGCTATCCGCGCCTTCAAAGTTTACGTACCAATACGCTCCCAGAACCAGCAGCATGACCAGCGCTCCAGCCGCGACGAACCCCGGAGGCACTCGTTCTACGATGGTCGGCGGCTCTGCTTCGCCCATATTCGCTGGCGGACGCACTTCCGCCGCTGAAACCGGTACCGCAGGTTGAAGTTGCTCCAGTAGCGGCGTCGCGTCGAGTCGAAGAAACTTGGCATAGTTTCGCACCATGCCACGCACGGCAATCGCCCCTGGCAGACTCGCATAGTCATCCCGTTCCAATGCCTCGATCTGGCGAGCACTAAAGCGGATTACCTGCACCACATCGGCAACCTTCAGTCCTTGCGCTTCTCGGTTTCTACGCAGCACAGAACCAGGCGTGTTCGCCTCTGCTGACACATCGTGCTCATCCGTCTCTGCGGGGGATGTATCTACGAGCTCGGTGTCTGTGTTGCCCGTCACACTCTCTTCACTCATATTGCCCTTGAATCAGCAATCGGTGCTCCGGCGACCCCGGAAACCGGCGACGCAATTGCAGGGCATGACGAGCCTCGGTCTCACGATCTCCCAGCTTGCGCTCAATCTTTAGCGCCAGCCAGATGACTTCGGCAGTGGGCTCGATCATCTTTTCAATATCTGTCGCCCACTGTCGCGCCTCTGTAAACCGGCCCTGCCGATAGGCAATATCGGCTAGCCAGTACAGTGCCTGGGTATTAGTCGGCGACAGGCGCAAACCGGTCAACAGATAATCCTCGGCCGCCTTGTCGTTCTTGAGGCGAATTGAGCAAATGCCCGCATTTGTATAAGGTTTGGTCGGCGATGTGTACAGAGGATTCCTTGCCGCCGTCAGGAAGTAAGCAACTGAGCGCACTTCACGCCCACTCTGACAAAGAAACCAACCAAAGTTATTGTTGATTTCAGGGTCGCCTGGCGCCAATGACAGCGCTCTCTCAAAATTTTCCTCGGCCAGCCTGGTTTCGCCGAGCACCATATGGGTGAGTCCCAGCAGATTGTAGGCTGGCGCATAGTTCGAATCGACCGACAGCGCAACCCGTGCCTCTTCAAGCGCTATCGCCGAGCGGCCATCAAGCAGATACAGCGATCCTAGTTCGGTATGTACCTTGGCACGCTTCTGCTGGTCGTTTTCCGGTGGTTGCGCCGAGACCGCCTGCTGCGCACCTGAGCCTGAGCCCGGACCTATCGTTGCACATCCCGCCAACAGAATCGCTATCAGGAAAGTCGGTATCGTCATATTCATGATTGCAGTTCTACTCCAGCAGAAGTGCGAGGCGATCGTATCGTCAAACCAAGCGCATTGTTCACACGCCGCGACCTGTCCAGCACTTTGCCGGCGAGCTGCCCGCAAGCGGCATCGATGTCATCACCGCGCGTCTTGCGCGTCGTGGTAACAATACCGCCATCGATCAGGATGGATGCAAAGCGCCTGACCCGTTCCGCAGGCGATCGGCGAAAGCCTGAAGCTGGAAATGGATTGAAAGGAATCAGGTTGAATTTGCAAGAAACATCGCGCACCAAGTGAAGTAGCGCGCGCGCATCGGCATCACTGTCGTTGACCCCATCAAGCATCACGTACTCGAACGTTATGAAATCGCGTGGCGCATGTGCCAGATAGCGCTGACAGGCCGCCATCAGTTCGGCCAGCGGATATTTGCGATTAATGGGTACCAGTTTGTCGCGCAGGCCATCAGTGGGAGCATGCAGTGAGACGGCCAATGCAACCGGACAGGCCTCAGCGAGTCGGTCCATGGCCGGTACGATGCCTGAGGTTGACACCGTAACGCGTCTTCGTGAAAGACCATAGGCATTGTCATCCAGCATCAGGCGCAGCGCCGGCACAAGATTGTCAAAGTTGGCCAGCGGCTCGCCCATGCCCATGAGCACGACATTACTGATAATTCGCTCACCGCCCATGCCGCCCACCGTACCGCGCGACATGGTTCTGTTTGCCTGCCATAGTTGGCCGATAATCTCTGCAGTACTCAGGTTCCTGTTGAAACCCTGGCGCCCGGTTGAGCAAAACGCGCATTCAAGCGCGCAACCTGCTTGAGACGAAATGCAGAGCGTTCCCCGCTCACCCTCAGGGATAAAGACAGTTTCCACCGCGTTGCCGTTGCCGACATCGAAAAGAAACTTCCGCGTGCCATCGTCCGACAGCTTGTCGCTAATAGTCGGCGCTGGCGACACGGTAGCAGTCGATATCAACTTCGCTCTCAACGACT
>FLOH01000423.1_pt1 | contig 94953 bp, 76 predicted proteins | sample 756751 | NCBI WGS metagenome assembly FLOH01 (sample SAMEA4026879, study PRJEB14308) | marine metagenome | biome: coastal water; material: water | depth 74 m
CGCCTAAAATACTTCCTTGTGAATTATACCATTGGTAAATTAAAGGATTTGAACCATCTGCACTCACATTGAATGAAAAACTTTCACCAACACATTTATTTGCGCTAGTACTTTGGGATAGAATGCTTGGTGCTTGATTTACAGTCAGCGCAATGTTTTGGCTTTGAGTTGTTCCACAGGAATTGGTTATGATGCAATAATAGTTGTCAGCATCAGAAGTGTCAGCATTATTAATCGAATACTGATTATTAGTAGCACCACTTATACTTCCAGAGGAATTATACCATTGATAAGTAATTGGAGCAGTACCTGCAGCTGTAACGCTTAAACTAGCACTTGATGTAGCACAAATTGCAGTATTTGAAGATTGAGAACTAATTGTTGGTGCAATATTAACAGTCAGTACAATACTAGATGAAGTGGTAGTTCCGCAAGAATTTGTTATAACACAATGATAAGTGCCAGCATCTGAACTTCCCAATGAATACATTGCATATACATTACTTACTGCCCCACTGATAGCGGTAGATCCTTCATACCATTGGTAAGAAAGAGGACTTGTACCTCCAGCATTCACAACTAGAGAGATATTTTCGCCATTACACTTAGTAGCACTATTGGATAGTGAACTAATACTAGGTGGCGTATTTACTGTTAATGCCATTGAATTAGTTTGAACACTATTACAGCTATTTGAAATAATACAGTAATAATCACCAGCGTTTGTTGTAGCTACAGAAGCTATAGAATAAGAAGCAGAAGAAGCACCTGAAATTGCGCTAGCACCTTTGTACCACTGATATGTTAAAGGGCCTGTTCCTGTTGCTGTAACAGAAAAAGTAACGCTATTACTTGTACATTTTGTTGTATTTCCAGACTGTGTGGTAATACTCACTGGACTATTCACTGTAATACTTGCACTTGATGAGGAAACATTTCCACAACTATTGGTTACTTTTACGTAATATGTTGAAGCATCCGTTGTTGCTGCTTGACTTATCAAATATAAAGAATTAGTAGCTCCTGAGATTAAAGTACTGCCCTTATACCATTGGTAAGTCAATGGAGCAGTTCCAGTTGCAGAAACGCTTAATTGAGCTGATGAACCAACACAAACTGTTGAATTTGAAGGTTGAGAGTTGATGCTCGGACTTTCATTTACAGTAAGGATTATTTGATTTGACTGTATTGAATTACATGAATTCGTAGCAATTACATAATATGTGCTTGCATTAGAAGTATCCACAGAAGTTAAACTAAAAGCATTATTTGTTGCTCCAGAAATTGCCGTATTCCCTTTATACCATTGGTAAGTAATAGGTGCTGTTCCAGCTGCTGTGATACTGAAGCTTGGACTTGATCCCGAGCAAACTGTTTGTGATGAAGATTGGGCTGTTATTGATACCGAATTATTAACTGTTAAACTAGCAGAAGTGGAAGTAGCCACTCCACAAGAGTTAGTTGCCTTAACGTAATAACTTCCAGCATGAGAAGTGCTCACTTGAGGAATAATATAGCTTGAAGCTGTTGCCCCACTAATTGCTCCAGAACCGTTATACCATTGGTAAGTCATTGGGGAAGTTCCTTCTGTGGAAACGGTAAATACTGCACTCAAATTCTGACATACCGTAGCTGAAGCAGGATTAGTAACAATACTTGGAGCTTCATTGACAGTAAGTGTAATAGAGTTGGATGTTGCACTAGCACAACTATTTGTAGCAATACAATAGTAGTTTCCTGCCTCTGTAGTATCTATTGATGCCAAACTGTAAGTGCTATTTGTAGCTGAACCTATTGCTCCACTTGAGTTATACCATTGATAAGTAATTGGAGCTGTACCAGAGGTTGTAACACTTAATGTTGGACTTGATCCTGCACATAAAGTTTGTGAACTCGATTGAGCAGAAATACTCACATTTGATTTTACAGTAAGTGCGACCGTATTACTTGTTGCATTACCACAAGAATTGGTTACAACACAATAATAATTGGCAGCATCAGCAGTAGAAACAGGTGAAATCAAATAAGATGAGCTGTTTGCTCCACTAATACTAACTCCTCCTTTATACCACTGAAAAGCCAATGTTGCTGTCCCTGAAGCTTGAACGCTAAATAACGCACTCTGATTTTCACATTTTGTTAAAGCACTAGGTTGCGAAGTAATACTCGGCGCAGAATTTACCGTCAAAGGAATTACGTTCGAAGTAAATGAACCACATGAATTTGTAGAAACACAATAATAATTACCAGCATTAGAAGTTGAAGCACTGCTAATTGTATAAGTATTATTTGTAGCTGAACTTATAGAACCTGAAGGACTATACCACTGATAAGTAATTGGAGAAGTTCCTGTAGTTGTTATACTAAAAGGTGCAGCCGAACCAGAACATACGCTTACACTAGCAGTTTGTGAAGTTACAGAAGGAGATGTTTTTACTGTAATTACAATTCCTGAACTTACAACTGGCGTTGAAGTACAAGCATTACTCACTTTACAATAATATGTTGCAGCATCGCTTATTGACACAGAACTAATGGTATAAGTGTTATTCGTTGCGCCTGAAATAGGACTTCCTCCTGAAAACCATTGATAAGTAATGGGATTAGTACCTGATGCGGTTACATTTAAAGTAATACTCTGGTTTTCACATACTGATTGTGATGATGATTGTGATGTTATTTGAGGCTTTTCATTAACAGCCAAAACAGATTGATTGGTTGAATCACTTCCACATAAATTACTTGCTTTGCAATAATAAATACCAGCATCAGAGGTATCTCCCGCCGTAATATTATAGCTAAGTGAGTTGGCAGAACTGATGGCTGTTCCATCTTTAAACCACTGATACGTTATTGGTGAAGTTCCTTGGCTTGTTGTGGTAGAATATGCATAACTATTATCCTCACAAATTACATCAGATGCTGAGATAGGAGTTAAATTTGGTTCATAATTAATCGATAAAATTGCTCCAGTTGACTGAATACTTCCACAGCTATTTGTGGCAATCATATAATAATTAGATGCATCGTTAGCCGTGATTGAATTAATAGAATAAGAAGATGTATTGGCATTACTACCAGCCACAATTCTTATATTTGGACGTTGCTGATATAAAATACCAGATGTAGAGTATGAACAAACTCCAGCAGCGTCTGCATGTACTTCATGAGAAGAATTAAAACTAGTCGCTGATTGATTTACAGAAGCATTTCCACTGGTAATCCAGCTGGAGTTATTGCTACAAACTTCCATAACAATATTTGAAGTGCCATCCCAAGCAAAAGCAGTTTGAAAGCCAAAGTTATTCCACCCAACTGTTGACTGATATGAACCAACTGAATAAACTGAAGTTAAACCAGAAATCCATGATGATGTCAAGGCATTGACAGATGACAATCCCATTTTAATTTCAAAATTGGATAAAGTGGGAGAAGAATTAAGTGCAGCCACATCAAAACCAATTGAATTGAAATCACCAGCAGTAATTCCAGCAGCAGTTAATTCGGAAGCAAGAATTAGAAACTGATGCTTTGCTCCCCAATAGTAATTTGAAAAAGGTGATGGATATCCGTTTGGTGTATTATTTAATACGCCTGTTCCAATATCGTATGATTGTGAACTTGTACCTGATTGTAACTGTCCGTTGGTATTATACCACTGATAAGTTAAAGGAGTTGTACCTTGGGCAGAAGCATTAAATGTAATACTTGACCCAAGACAAGAAGCTGTTGCTGAAGGTGACGAAGTAATTGTGGGTAAAACCTTGGCTTCTAACTGAACTGTATCAGAACTTACAGAACCAAAAGCGTTACTAACTATACAATTATAAAAGGCTGTATCCGTAAGTGCCATATTAGAGATGGTATAAATATTACTTGTTGCTCCAGCGATATTTGCTCCATTTTTTTGCCAATGATAATTTGCATTAACAATTGCATGTACTGCAAAACTTGTTGATGAACCTATGCAAACTAGTTTGCTCTCTGGCTGTATATCAATAAATTGAGGCGACATTTGTACCTCAAAGGCACCAATATCAATCGTATCAGCTACTATTCGAGCATTACCATTAAAATCAAGTGCTGTTTGACTAGAGCCAACATACCCATTATTTAATAATGGTGATGATGTTGACAAACCCCAATCAGCGGTTAATCCATTTGATTTATAACCTTTTCCTGCAGAAGGATTTAAGAAAAGTGGGTCAATATTTAAATTATTAGAATAAGTAGTAAGCTGATATCCATTACCAATTTTTGCTAAACCATATTCAATATCGCTATTATAAATTTCTGATTGTGAACTCGACTGAAACAATAATTGAGAATAGTTACCTGTTGGGTAAAGCCAAGATTGATTTCCCCAAAATAATGAATTTTTGATATTAACTATAGAACTATTGATATAAGCACCACAGTAATACTTTGATTTATTATTAACTACTGAGTTATTATTAAAATTCAATTCACAATCGTCAATAAAAAGACCACCACCATAATTTACTGCTTGGTTATTAGCAACGATATTATTTCTAAAAATAATATTTGAGCTTTCTAAATATAAAGCACCGGCTCTATCACTAGCAAAGTTATTAGCAAAAATAGAATTCTCAATAACTATTTTAGGTGAATTATAGATATACATTGCTGCTCCCATTTTTTCTTGATAAGAAGTTCCAGCAGCTTTAGCAAAGCTAAAAGTACAATAATAAAACTTAGATGAGTCATTGGTTATTAGATTACTATTAAAATTTATTCCATTCCAGCCTCCTGCCGTTGAGGTTGAATCCCAAAATCCTGTAGTATCATTAATTAAAAAGTCAATGCGATCATTGGGTGTTCCTGTTGCATTTATAGTTCCATCAACGTTAATACTATAAAAACCATCAAACAATACAGTTGTACCTGGTTTTATAGTCAAAGTATAACTAGGATCAATTGTTACATCACAGCTAATATGAATTGTATCGGCTTCCCATTGTGTGTTAGCAGCAATTGTACAAGGCGCTGTAATTGCCTCTTGATTTTCGATAGCTCCTATATCAATTCTACCATTAAATATCCTTGAATTACCAGAATAATCTAAAGAAGGTATCGGTAATGAAGAACTATTGGAATAACCGCTATTGATTAAAGCAGAGCCTTGAGCTAGAGACCAATCTGCAGTTTTTCCATTAAAAGAAGTTCCAGAACCAGCACTTGGTGTATTAAAATTAGGTGATATATTTGTGTTTTCACTAAAAACTCCAGAATAATTTATACCAGCTCCTGTTCCTGCAAAGGCCAAGATACCTCCTTCAATGTCGTTATTATACATTTTAGGATCTGAAGTAACATCGTTTATATAAATTTGGTTTGGAGCTCCACCTAATGAAGTATTTCCATAAATAATATTACTTTTTAGATTTGCATCTCCATTATTTGTAAAATAAATTCCACCGCCTTTTAAAGTTGAGCCTGCATAATTATTGGCAATAGTATTATTATATATCAAAGGTTTAGAGTCACCAACATACATACCACCACCACCATAGGAAGCTTGATTATTTACAATTATATTGTTGAAAAATTTTACTGTATAATCTGAGTATTCTCCAGATATATATGCTCCACCATAGGATCCACTATTATTTGAAATCAAATTATTAATATATGTACCGCCAGTATAGCTTAACCGAAGGGTTGGACCGCTAGTAGAGGTATTATTATAAAGCACATTATTAGCAAAATCAATATCAGAATAGTTTATATTAATAATACCTACATTACCTAAATTATTTTCAAAAATATTATGATTAAACTTTTTAATAGTATTGTAATTATATGAATACATAATACTCATAGCTCCACCATAACCATAACTTCCTGTAGCTTGATTATTAATAAATCTATTATTGGTCACCCTAATCTTTTGAACACTTCTAACTGATATAGCTCCTCCTGAAAGCTGATAATTAGAAGGTACTCGCTTAGCATATTCAAAACGACAGTAACTAAATAAGCATGAGTCATTGGATGTTGATGGATTATAAATTTGAATACCATCCCAACCAGTGCTCGTATTGGCTGCTGTAAATAAAATGGTATCTCCTTCTGTTCCTTCTGCTTGTATAGCTCCCAAAACATAAATATTATAAAAACCATTGAATAATACTTTGGTACCAGGCACAATAGTTACTGTTGCTCCATTATTAATGGTGACATTACAATTAATATTAATCACGTTGGCATCCCAAACCTGATCTGAACTAATTGTACCGCAAATACTTAATGCAGATTTATCTTCGTATGCACCCATGTCAATAGATGCGCTGTAAATTCTAGTTTTTCCTGACAAGTCATTTGCTGGTAAACTTAATCCAGTGCTTGCGCTTGAACCTCCATCTATACAAGGAGAAGTAGCTTGAAGCGAAAGGTTAAAATTATCGAGGTTTACTCCTATGCCAGCAAGAACTGGTGCGTTTTTGAATAATGGTGCAGAAGAAATATTTCCTGTACCTGTGTATCCACCTTCGACACAACTATATGTTATATTTAATCCAGTATTTGGATACACATTATCAACGTTGAGGTGATTGCCCGCGTTATCAAAATTTGTATAAATAATATTATTTTTAAAAACAGAAGACACTGAACTTGACGCGTAAATACCACCTCCAAAGGAATAGTTTGTGGTTTCATTTCCAGTTATGGTATTATTGATTAATTGTGGTGAATCAGCCGATGAACCTGTGATATAAAGACCTCCACCATAATAATAAGATTGATTATTGGCAATCAAATTACCAACAATTTTGGCACTAGAATAATATAAGGTTATTCCTCCACCATATCTTGCGGAATTATTTGAAATAATATTATTTCGAACTAAAACTTTCGAACTACTATAGATAAATATTGCTCCATAGTAATTAGGATATGTAGATGATATATCATTTTTATAGCTCAACTTACAGTATTCAATTTTAGATGTATCATTAGAAGTAGCAACTGATTGAAACATGATTCCTTTCCAACCTTCGTTATGATTCCATGCGGTAAATTTGATGTAGTTATCATCAGTTCCTTGAGCTAATAATCGACCTTGAACATTTAGTTTATAAGGCCCTGTAGATGTTATTTGTGCTCCAGGCTGAATAGTTAAAGTAACACCATTAGAAATAGTTACATCACAATTCATCAAAATATTTCCCGACCAAGTTGTGTTTGTACTAATGGTTCCACAAACTTCTGTAGAGGAGATATATTCATACGCACCTATATCAACACGATTATTATCATAACGGAAATTACCTGCAATATCAAAATTTGGCCCTCCAATATTTAAAACGCTATTATCACCAATATCTATTAATGGAGAATTTGAGGACAAAGAATAATCAGCTGAAAGACCATCATAAGAACTTCCAACACCAGTTGAAGGAGCAACAAAACCAGGTATAGTATCAATTATATTTGTACCATAAGAATAACCTCCCTCAATATTACAATTCGAAATATTCTGAGCAACACCATAAATCTGATTATATCCTTGAGATGAAGCTGTATTTCCGTAAATAATACAATTTTTAACCAATCCATTTGAATTGCCAAAATATATTCCACCTCCAGTACTAGAAGTATTATAAGCAATAGTGTTATTAATCAATATCGGATTTGAAGATGAATAAATCATCATGGCTCCCCCAACACTGGAAGCCGTATTATTTACCATCAGATTATTAATTATCCGAGGACTAGCATTATATCTACATGCAATTGCTCCTCCATAATATGCAGCATAATTATTACTCAAAATACAGTTTTCAATAACCACTTTTGAGAAATTATACAAGAAAACTGCTCCTCCTGATTTGTCATTTGAAAGACCTGAATTTGCCTTTCCATATGAGATGACACAATATTCAAACTTAGATGTATCATTAAGGATGGGTGTATTCTCAAATCTTATTCCACTCCACCCCACAGTTGGTGACAAAGCAGTAAAGGTAATTTTATTACTTGCTGTACCTAAAGCAATAATGCGACCTTTCACATCTAATTTATAATGACCTTGAAATTGAACATAGACGCCTGGATTGATGGTCAATATAACTGAATTAGCAATTGTTAAATCAGCAGTTACCTTAACAGTATCTGCGCTCCAAGTTGTATTTGAGGCTATGGTGCCACTTACATTAATGTTTGCGCCAAACAAATTATTAATAGCAAATAGAAAACTTAATAACAAGCTTACTTTCAATACGTAATGATTTTTCATAATTGGATCTTAATAGTTATTAATTGAAATTTGATAAGCGATAAAAATATAATATAAAAAATATATTAGTGCAGGGTAATAACCTAAAAAAAACAAGTATTTTACCTGAATTTAGATTTTTACAATGCCTTTCTTGATTGAGTAAATTAACAAATCCACAATATTTTTAGAACCTGTTTTCACAATTAGCTTAGCTTTATGCCCGTCCACTGTTCGTTTAGAAATAAATAGCTTTTCTCCAATTTCAGAATTGGAAAGTCCTTGTGCTACTAATTTCATCACCTCAACCTCTCTTCTGCTCAACTTGATTTGATCTTCATCCTTAGGATTAACATCTATGTATTTATTGGTAAAATAACCTAGTAAATCATCCGAATAGCAGCTTTTACCTTGAGTAACTAATCTAATTGCTCTCTCTATTTCATCAATGCTACTATTTTTTAGCAAAAAACCTTTTGCCCCAACGTTAATCATTTTATGCAAATATTCCTCCTCACCAAACATCGAAAGTGCTATTATTTTAAGTTCAGGATAGCGTCTTATCGCCTCTTTACTAGCATCTACACCATTCATTATAGGCATCTTAATATCCATAAAGACGATATCTGGAACTTTAGAATTTAATAAAGTTAAGAACTCTTTTCCATTAGAAGCTTCACCAACAACCTCAATATCATCCATTTTCTTGACAACCATAATCACTCCTTTTCTAAAAAGTTCGTGGTCATCTACTACTATTACTTTTATTGTTCCACTCATATTTAATATTCAATTATTACATTTATCTAATTCTCTAATAATTCTACTTTCAAATCAAAAGTCATCCCTTGCTTTAGTTCACTGCTAAAACTATGGATTCCATTTAATGATTTTGCTCTATTATTGATATTATTTATTCCAAGTCCTTTGCTGATTTTATTCACATCAAAACCAACACCATCATCAGAGTAAACAAGATGTAAAACATGATCATCAAAGTTCAATTTAATATTGATACACATGGCATTGGCATGTTTAATAGAATTGTTTATTAACTCAATAATAATGCGATATAAGTTGATTTCCAATGCGATTTCAAAACGTTGTAACAGATTGTGATTAAATGATATTTGAAAAGACCCTGCTTGCTGCACTCGATGGCAAAATGAACTGATTGCATCGACCAAACCATTGTCAACAATAGAACCAGGCAGAATATTATTAGCAATCTGGCGAGTAGTAGAAATTGCCTCATCCAAAAGCTCATTGGTATAACTAAGCATTTCTTTCTCTTCTTCTATAGTTACTTTACTCGAGGTCATTTGATTAATATATAGCTTTATAGTTGACAATAAAGGACCTAAACCATCGTGTAAATCCTCCGAAAATCTTCTTCTTTCTTTATCTTCTGTATTTAATATGGCTCCCAATACTTTACGCTCCAACTTCTTTCTATCACTTATATCGATAATGAAGCCACGCAAACAGGATTGCGAATACTCACCTGTTTCAATGGCTTTAAGAAATAAGACTGCAAAGTAAACTTCACCATTCTTTTTCACCATTCGAAATTCCTGTCCTCTATTTATTCCTCCTTCTAATAAATACAAAAACTCTTCTTTAAAACTAATCTTATCTTCTGGATGGATTATGTCAAAAATTGTAAGTCCATTTCTAATATCTGACTTAGTATAATCAATCAGTTCTAATCCGGCATTATTAATAAAAATAAATTGCCCATTTTGATCTAATTCAACAACTAATTGAGGCAATAAATTGGATAAATCCTTGTATCGCAAATCTCCATCACGTTGCAATTTTTGTATTTGTAATTGATATTTTCTGGTTTTATTTTGATAATATACATAACAAATTACAATAATAAGTAAAAGGAGAAAAAACTCAAAATATTGAAATTCAGAAAAATATGACATATTTATATTTGTTCATTGCATATTGTAAAACACGACAAATATAGGAAAAGCATAATAAAATAATTGCTTTTTTTTCACAATACTCCGTTAAGTTTTCAATTAATCAACTGATAACCAGCAAAATAAATGAAAAATAAGTGTTAAAAAATTAGGTTTTATCCCTGATAATCAGTAATTTAGCCAGTTACCAAACAGAGCTGAATTATGATTATCAAAGGACAAACCGACTACAAATATCACATAAAAAAAGCATTAAACAAAATGCAAGATGTAAATAAATGGCAATCTGATTTTATTTTAGAGATTTACTATCTATTTCTAAGCATAAAATGGAGCTTGAACTTTTTACAATTAGGAAGGTTCAGCAAGCATAGTGAACAGCGATTTCGTAATCAATTTGAAAATTCTTTCGACCATCTAAGGTTTAATAAAGAACTTGTTTTGGAGAATGGTAGCGGGCATTATACAATAGCCTTTGACCCAAGTTATATAGGAAAGAGTGGGAAGTCTACTCCTGGTGTTGGCTGGTATTGGTCTGGTGTTGCTGGCAAAAGCAAATGGGGGCTTGAAATAAGTGGTATTGCAGCAATTGATATTGACAATCATACAGGCTTTCATATAGAAGCAGTTCAAACACCAAATACTTTAGACAAAGGGGAGTTATTACGACATTATGCCAATATTATCATTGAAAGAAAAGAGCAGCTTCTTCAAATTTCAAAATATGTTGTGGCTGATGCTTATTTCTCAAAAGAACCGTTTGTATCTGCTATGAATGATAATGGTTTTGAAGTAGTATCAAGATTACGTACAGATGCTTATTTGCAGTATTTATTCACAGGTGAACAGAAGAAAGGTAGAGGTCGTCCGAGAAAATTTACAGGCAAAATAGACTATAATAATCTGGATATGAATTATTTTAATCTTGTTCATGAATCTGAAAAAAGTAAAGTCTTACAGGCAAAAGTTAACTCAAAATCATTAAAGAGAATGATAAATCTGGTAATTGTATTTACTAAATCAAAAGGTAAATGGACATATAAGCTTTATTTCTCAACGGACTTTAATCTAAAAACAGAGCTACTTCTAGATTATTACAAAAGTCGTTTTCAAATCGAGTTTATTTATAGGGACGCTAAGCAGTTTACAGGACTGCACGATTGCCAAGCAAGAAGTGAGGATAAACTGGACTTTCATTTTAATATATCTCTTTCTACTGTCAATATTGCCAAGATTACCCATTGGTTAAGCATTCCTAAAACTCAAAGACCACCATTCTCTATGAGAGACATTAAGACTATGTATCACAATGAGTTATTGCTTAAAAGATTTATTAGCGTGTTCGGTATTCCTGCGAACAAACTAAAAAATAATAAACGTATCAGAGAACTAATTACTTACGGAACCATTGCTGCTTGATTCTTTAACGGAGTATTGTTTTCAACAATCAGTTGATAATGTGTTGTTTTTATAACATTATATTGATTCTAAGGCTGATTATTTTGAAAAAACAAGCAAATATTTAGGCTCCTAAAAATATTGATATAAATAACAATTGGATTCTAATAATTGACTTACAGTAATATATAAAATTTTTCATAATATTAACAATGATATTTATTATCTTATTTAGATTGTTTGTAAATAAGCTGTACTTTTGTAACATTAATAGAAAATAAAACTTAAAAATAATAAAACTATGGCTATTACTAAAGTATGGGTAGAAGACGGTTGTACTTCATGTGGATTATGTGAAGGAACTGCACCAGAAGTATTTGAAATTGACGACGTATCTGATGTTATTAAAGGAGCTGATTATTCAAAATATGAAAGCGAAATAAAAGAAGCTGCTGAAGAATGTCCAGTTGAAGTGATTCAGTTCGAAGAGGATTAACATACAGAAAATTGAACAATAATAATTCAAGAATTCATTTACAAAGTGAATTCTTGAATATTATTTCATTTTTTTGCAATAAAAAGATAAAACTGCCCCAACAAGGCAGTTTTTTTTTAGCTTTGTCAATTCTTAAAATCAAACAAAACAACTATGAATAAAGACATATTACAGCTTCGGCCAGCAAGGATGTGGCATTACTTTTATGAGATAACACAAGTTCCTCGCCCTTCAAAAAAAGAAGATAAAATTAGAAACTACCTCATACAATTTGGTGCAAAGTTTAATTTAGAAACCATTACTGATGACATTGGTAATGTGCTCATTAGAAAAAATGGCACCCATGGAATGGAAACCCATAAAACAGTGGTTCTTCAGAGCCATATGGACATGGTATGCGAAAAAAATAGCGATATAGAATTTGATTTTTTAACAGATGCAATTCAAACCCGCGTCGATGGCGAATGGGTAAAAGCCAATGGCACTACTTTAGGAGCAGATGATGGAATTGGTATAGCAGCTGCTTTGGCTATTTTAGAATCTAATGACATTGCCCACCCTCCTATTGAGGCCCTTTTTACTATGGATGAAGAAACAGGTCTTACTGGTGCATTCGGACTTTCTACTACACTTTTAAAAGGAAATATTTTACTCAATCTTGACTCAGAAGATGAAGGTGAATTATTTATTGGTTGCGCGGGCGGCAGAGATACTACAGCAGAATTACAAACTAGTTTTGAAGAAGTTAAAGGTAAAATAGCCGTTAAGATTGAAGTTAAAGGATTGAATGGTGGACATAGTGGTGACGATATTCACAAAGGATATGGTAATGCTAATAAATTGCTCAACAGAATATTATGGAAAGCAAGTCAGAATTTCGAAATCGATTTAAACTATATTAGTGGAGGAAATCTACGCAATGCAATTGCTAGAGAATCTAATGCAATCATTTTTATCGTAGAATCACATTATGCTGCTTTGGAGCTTTTAGTGCAGGAATTTGATGCTATTTTTAAAAATGAATATCACGTAACAGAACTCAATTTAAAAGTAGAAATTCAAAAAACTGAAGCAGAAAACAAAGCAATATTAGCAATAGACTTCCAGAAATTAATGCAAGCAACTTACGCTTGTCCTCATGGCGTTTTAGCATGGTCACAGGATATTGCTAATTTTGTAGAAACCTCTACAAACCTTGCAGCAATAAGACTTAAAGGAGATAAAATACTTTTTACAACAAGCCAAAGAAGTTCAGTTGCTTCAGCACTAGATGATGCTTGTAATATGGTGGCAGCTAATTTCAAAATGATTGATGCAAGTGTTAAGCATTCAGATGGCTACCCTGGATGGGCACCCAATCCAAATAGCGAAATATTGGAGATTTCAAAAGCTTCCTATATTCATTTATTTAAAAAAGAACCAAAAGTACTGGCCATACATGCTGGCTTAGAATGTGGCTTAATTGGCGAAAAATATCCTAAAATGGATATGGTTTCTTTTGGCCCTACTATAAAAGGTGCACACTCACCAGATGAAAGACTATTAATTAATACTGCCCAAATGTTTTGGGATCATTTAGTGGATATTTTGAAAAGGATTCCTCAATAAGTTAAAGCTAATTAAAGCCCTAAAACTCTTGTTTTAGGGCTTTAATTTTTTCCATTTTAAAGAAAATGGAAAAATCCTATCTATAATTAGTTTTGCGACATCTATATTTTACTTTATTCTACAATAATATTTTATCGGTCTAAGGCATAAAAACTGTTTATAAGCCAATCAACTTACAAACTATTAGGCCATGAGATAACCCTATTATCAAAAAATTATACTCTAGTTAAAATATTAATCTATATTTGCTAAAGTTTAAGCAACGAAACTTTCGTGCAGATTTTCATGTTTATATTACGAAATACAGTAAAAATAACATCAACCTAAATTCAAAAGCTATGAAAACTTATCGCATTTTTGTTATCTCAGCCTTCATTTTATTTTTATTAAATGCTTGTGCACCGGCTTACATACCGACAGTAATTAACACTCCTCAATTTTCAAATAAAGGCGAGTTCCAAGGCTCGGTACATACAGCCACATCGGGCTTTAATAGTCAATTTGGCTATGCTTTTACAGATCACTTTGGTCTTATACTCAATGGAAGTTATATGAATTCTACATCAGATTCATCAACAAACTTCCATAAACATCAACTTATTGAATTAGCTCCAGGATATTTTACAAAAATGGGAAAACATGGTCATTTTGAAGTATTTGCTGGTGGAGGATACGGAAAAATACAGAGCGAATATACTAGCCCATTATGGTCCAATACAGCAGAAACCTATAATACTAAGTTCTTCCTACAACCTACTTTAGGTTTCACATCAACAGTTTTCGATTTTGGCTTTTCATCAAGATTTGTGATGGTAAATTTTAAACAAAAAAACATTTCAATGACGCAATATTTTCTCGAACCCGCCTTTACAGTCAAACTGGGTTATAAATATGTAAAAGCTGTTCTTCAAGTTGGATTATCATTTCCAACGAACAAGCAAAATCTTGCATACGATTATGAACCTGTTTTTTTCTCACTTGGTTTACAAGCTACTTTAGGTAGAGACTATGATTAAGATCAATTTTAATAAATGAAAAATATCAACCAGCAACTTTTCCAAAAAAATCTCATTACTGAAAAACAGTTTGATTTTTTTGAGGAAATTAGGAATAATGAGCGCATATCTTTATATTTTGAATTGCGCACTATTCTATATCTCGGCATCATGCTTTTTACCGGTGGTATTGGATATTTTGCCTATCAAAATATGAGCAATATTGGTCATATATTAAGTATGCTTTTGCTTACCATGGCTATCGTTGTGGGATTTTATTTTATCAATAAATTTTCAAAACCCTTCGCTAGTTCGCAAGTAATTGTTGAACATGCTTTTTTTGATTATATCCTTATATTAGTCTCATTATTAATTATTTCACTCTTTGCATACATTCAAGTATATTTTGATTTAGTAGCTTTATTGCTCCGCTGGACTTCCTTTATAAGTGCTGCCATCTTATTTTTTATGGCCTATCGCTACGACAATAGGGCCTTGCTTTCGATGGGAATAACTGCACTGGCAGCAGCTGTTGGAATTAGCATTTCCCTTGTCAACTGGACCAATGGAGATTGGATGACTTCCAATAATTTATACGTTACTGGTATTTTTCTTGGCATTGCTTTAGTCATTGCTGGGCAAATTTCTGATTTCAAAAACATCAAAAAGCACTTTAAATTCACCTATCAAAATTTTGGTTTGATACTTTATTTTAGTGGTGGCATTGCATCCATTTTTGATAGTCAATACGAAATATCTTATTCAATTCTTATTTTTATAACTGCAGGATTTTTAACCTATTACAGCTGGAAACAAAAAGAATTTTTGTATTTTATTTATGCCAATATTGCGGGTTATATTGCCCTTTTATACTTACTTATCAGTATTATAGATTTGTCGAATGGTGGATATATGTTTTACATCTATTTTATCCCAATGAGTTGCATTGGTTATATTATATTCTTAATCACTAAAAAATCACACTTTGCTAATGATTAATTCTATAATTGCCTACGACATAGCGGAATTGGAAAAGTACAAAGTGCTTACTGAAGCCAAAAACTTATATAACAGTGAGCTCCTCAATGAGGAGCAATATTCAAATATAAAAACTGAATTTAGCACAAAACTCTATACCCCAAGTATTTTTATCAAAATATTGCTTTTTATAGTCGCTCTCGTTGGTGGAAGTACATTGATGGGACCAATCGCATTGCTTTTTGCCGGTTTTGACGAAATGGGATATCGAATTATTTTTCTTATTGTTGGAATCTTACTTATTTTCCTCACAGATAAGGTGCTTATAAAGGAAAAAAAGCATTTTAAATCGGGAGTTACAGAAGCTGGCCTTTATACTGGATTAATTTTTCTGGCTATTGGAATACTGTGGATTCAAAATAATCATATAATTACAATCGCCATCGTTGGTTTTTTGCTAAGCATCATGGCTGCTATTCGATATTTAAATTATTTGAGTTTGCTTGCTGCTATCGGCTTTTCGATTTGGATAATATTTCAAATCATCACAAACCTTGGTATTGAAGCTTTTATGCCCTTTATATTCATGGCTTATGCTGCATTTATTTTTTGGCTTACTTCAAAACTTCAATCCAAATTTGATTTATTCATTTTTGAAGATCATTATATTATTGCCAAAAGCATTGCGCTAATTTTATTTTTTATTGCTGGCAATTACTTTGTTGTGCGTGAATTGAGCATTGAATTGATGGGTTTAAATATATCTGAAGGAGAAGACATTCCTTTTGCTTGGATCTTCTATTTTTTAACTGCAATAATTCCATTAGCTTACGCTTATTGGGGAATCAAAACTAAATCTATGCTCTTTATTAGAGTAGGATTATTGGTTTTTGCCTTAAGCATTATTACTTTCAAATACTATTTTAGTCTTGGTTTTCCAATGGTTACGGTAACCGTTTCAGGAGCTTTAATGATTATTATAGCCTTACTTCTCTTCAATTATTTAAAAGAAGCAAAAAAAGGAATTACTTCCAAAAAAATCTTACAAGACAAATGGACTTCGCAAGATTTAACTGCTTTTATCGCATCGCAAACTTTGGGAGGCAACGAGATAAATGTAGCAGAAAATGAGGAACTATTTCAAGGCGGGCAATTTGGTGGCGGCGGCGCTAGTGGAAATTGGTAGAAATACCTAGAATTTAGCTTATTGCCAATAAGGTATAAACTGATGGTTTTGTAATATTTTACTCCTCTTAAAAACTGATATTACTTTTAAGTTATTCCTATGTGAATTCACTCATGTAATTGCAAAACATTAAAAAAAAACATCAGTATTGGTTTATTAAACAGTTGCTTCTTAAAATAGCTCTATCTCATCATTTTTTTGAAACCAGAAAACTAACATAAATCACAATTTCCATACATTTTGCGAGTAATTCTCTTTAATAGCTTAACTTCGCGAATTAATTACCTAACAAATAATTGAGAATGAATTTACAAACAAATTACATGGGCATTGAGCTCAAAAATCCACTGATTATTGGAGCATGCACATTGAGTGCAAAAGAATCGAATTTAATCGAAATGCAGAATCAAGGCGCTGCAGCAATTGTTTACAAATCACTCTTTGAAGAACAATTACATTTAGAAAATTTAGCACTAGGTAATAGCATTGAAGACTATGCTGGTAACCATCCTGAAATCACAACTCCAATAGTTAGCATGGATTTCCAAGGACCTAAAGAGTATATTTATCAGTTAAAAAAAGCACGTAAAACCCTCAATATTCCGCTATTTGCTAGCTTGAATGCAGTATATGATGATAGTTGGGTTGACTACGCTCGTCAAATTGAAAAAACGGGTGTTGATGGATTGGAAATCAATCTTTACTCTTTGCCTAAAGACATGAACTCTATTGGCATGCCTATTTTGGACTGGCAATATAAAATTCTGAAAAATTTACGCGAAGCAGTTGATATTCCTTTGGCTGTAAAACTGAGTCCATACTATGATAATGCCGTTGAGGTTGTTCGAAAAATGGATGATATTGGTGCTGATGCGTTCGTTCTATTCAATCGGTTCTTTCAGCCTGATATTGATCTAGAAAAAGAAGAACTTTACTTTCCATATAACCTGTCCACTGAAAATGATTATCGTTTGGCGATGAGATTTGCAGGCATTCTTTATCATCGAATAGAAGCCAATATTTGCTCTTCAAATGGTGTTTATAATGGAAAGGACCTAGCAAAATTATTATTGGCAGGAACAGATACTGTTCAAATAGTGAGTACTTTATATAGAAATGGATTTGGTCAAATTAAGACAATTCTTGACGAATTGGAACAATGGATGAATTCAAAAGGATATTCAAACATAAAAGAATTTCAAGGAAAACTATCAAGTTATAGTCTAAAAGATCCATTTGCTTATAATCGAGCTCAATATATTGACATCTTATTGAACAATACAGAAATAGAAAATAAGCTACATTTTTAATTTTTCAATATTTATCTTGTTAATATTAAAATGTCAAACCAAATAAAACTAATTGTTGCATTCTTTATCCTATTAGTTTTTAATACCTTAGATATGAACTCTCAAAAATCAGAGGATTATAATCAACTCTCTGCGGAAGAATCACGAATTATACTTTTAAAGGGAACAGAAGCCCCTTTTTCCGGAAAATACTACCAATTTGATGAAAGTGGAACCTATTTGTGCAAGCGCTGCGATGCTCCATTATACCATTCAACCGATAAATTTGATGCCCATTGTGGTTGGCCTAGTTTTGATGATGAAATCAAGGGTGCTATCACCAAAAAAGTTGATGCTGATGGAAGAAGAACCGAAATACTTTGTTCAAATTGCGGAGCACATTTAGGTCATGTTTTTGAAGGAGAGCACTTTACGGATAAGAATATGCGTCATTGTGTAAATTCATTAAGTCTTAGTTTTGAGCCACTTGTAATTTCTACTCCAGCTGTTAAACCTAAAACTGATACGGCAATATTTGCTGGAGGATGTTTTTGGGGAATGGAATATTATTTGAAAAATGCTACTGGAGTTATCAGCACACAAGTTGGCTATATTGGTGGAAAAAGCCAGAATCCAACATACGAAGAAGTTTGCAGTCATAAAAGTGGTCATATTGAAGCTATTGAAGTTATTTTTGATCCTTCAAAAACCAGTTTTGAAGTATTAGCCAAACTCTTTTTCGAAATTCATGATCCAGGGCAAATGAATCGACAAGGTCCTGATGTTGGCGAGCAATATAAAAGTGCTATTTTCTATAAATCAGAAGAGCAAAAGCTCAAAAGTGAGGAATTGATAAAAATATTAAAAGCAAAAGGATTTACTGTTGTAACTGAATTAATTGAAGCAACTCAATTTTGGCCTGCGGAAAAATATCATCAAGATTATTATGAATTGAGAGGCAGTAGACCTTATTGTCACTTTTACACAAAGAAGTTTTAATTATGGCTAAAACAGTGATGGTAACCGGTGGAACTGGATATATTGGTTCCTGGACAGTACAGTATTTATTAGAATCTAAATATACTGTAAGACTTTGTGTTAGAGATAAATCCAAAACAGAAAAATATCAATTTCTTCAGGATATTGCTACAAAAAACAAAGCTACTCTTGAAATTCATGAAGCAAATTTGCTAGAAGAAGGCAGTTATGATAAAATAGCAGAAGGTTGCGAGCAAATATTTCATATCGCCAGTCCATTTACTCTTAAAATAAAAGATGCGCAAACTCAATTTGTTGATCCTGCCTTAAAAGGCACTAGAAATGTTTTGAATGCAGCCAGTAAATCCAGCTCAGTCACCAAAGTTATTCTCACATCAAGCGTTGCCGCCGTTCATGGTGACAACAAAGATATGCTGGATCAAGGTTTAAAATATTTTGATGAAAATCATTGGAATACAACAAGTTCATTAAGTCACCAACCTTATTCATTTTCTAAAGTTTTAGCAGAGCGAGAAGCTTGGAAAATAAAAGAGCAACAAAATAAATGGGAATTAGCGGTTATCAACCCATCCTTTGTTATGGGGCCATTTTTATCAACTGCTAGTGAATCTGGTAGTCTTGATTTTATGAATGATATTATTCAAGGAAAATTTGCAACAGGAGCACCTGCACTTTCATTTGGTTTTGTTGACGTTAGAGATATCGCAAAAGCTCATATTCTGGCCGCAGAAAACCCTGCAACAACAGGCAGACATATTATTTCAGAAAGGTGCATGAGCGTGATGGACTTGACAAAAATGATTGAAAATGAATTCCCTAAAAAGTTCAAGCTGCCCAAAATGAAGGCTCCTAAAGTTTTAATGTATGTTCTAGGGCCACTTTTTGGTTTATCAGCAAAGTTTGTAAGCAAAAACATTGGCTTTCCAATTGCCTTAGACAATTCAAAAAGCATCCAAAATCTCGGATTAAAATACACACCTATTAATCAGAGTATTAATGAGATGATTTCGCAGATGAGCAAGTAATATTGCTTAAGATTTTATGTTTATTTTTCCTGCAACTCATCTATTATCCTATATTCGATATTTGTTAGTTCTATTTTAATTAACCATTACACAATTTATAAAAATATATTGCGAAAATGCTTACTTTCGTGAGATCCAAATCGATATATTTATGCAGAAAGTTAAATCATTCTTAAGAAGTATTTTTTTAATATTAATTGGTATTTCCTCAGCAGCATTTGGACTTGAATCATTCCTAATCCCAAATGGATTTATTGATGGAGGAGTAACTGGTATTTCAATACTTATGGCTTATCTTACGCCACTACCACTTCCTTTTTGGATTATTATCATTAATATTCCATTTATTATAATGGGAGCAATTAGTGTTAATAAGCGATTTGCATTATTCAGTTTATTGGCCATCGGAGTATTATCTGTTGTCATTTTAACAGTACCTTTTCCCGTATTAACAGATGATAAATTATTAGTATCAGTTTTTGGTGGATTTTTTCTTGGTTTAGGAATTGGATTTGCCATTAGGGGTAGCTCAGTAATTGATGGTACTGAAATACTTGCTTTAGCCATTAGCAAAATTTCTTTTCTTTCAGTTGGTGACACCATATTGGTTTTGAATCTAATTATTTTCTCCTTTGCAGGTTATTTGTTGGGCATAGAAACTGCTCTTTATTCATTGCTTACTTATTTTGTAGCTTCCAAAACTGTTGACTTTGTAATTCATGGTATTGAAGAATATTATGGGTTAACTATTGTATCAGAAAAGCATGAGTTGATAAAAACCATGCTAGTTGATGAGCTCAATAAAAGTGTAACCTTATATAATGCCCGAGGTGGAAAATCTGAAATTGGTCAAAATAATATTGAGGTAGTTTATACTATTGTTACCCGATTAGAAGTAAATAGAGTAGTACGCAAAGTATTAGATATTGACTCAAAAGCATTTGTAGCTGAGCATATTATGGGCGATGTGCATGGAGGAATCGTTAAAAAGAAACCATTGCATTAATTGAAATGAGATCAAAATAGACTGTACTCCCTTAATCTTCCGCCAATATTAAAATCTTATACTTCAGAAAATCAAAAGCCAGTTCCAAGTTGTTTTCAGCTTTTTTAGTCATTGCTTCCATAAATTCCCATTCGTAACCTTTAATATGAAGCAAATATGCTTTGGGTTTTTTGTGATAGATTTTATTACATAAATCAAGTACATAGGAAGGTGAAACAGCGTGCATACTAAATTCCACTTTTGCGTCACTTGGTGTTACTTTTGATAAATAAAAATCATTAATGGGTTCAGTACTTGCATCAGCGAAAATAACGATATCATAATGAGAGATAGTCTCTGCATCTTCAATATTGAGTTGATAATTGCAATCAAAATCAACATAAATTATCCCATTTTTCCCTACCCATTCTTGTGTTTTTTCAACTAACTTGCTTGCAAGACAATCATCTTGTCTTCCAGGATTTCCATAACCATAAACCAAAATCTTTTTCATTCCCAAATAATTTAAATCTAAAAATACAAACAAAAATAAAAAAAGTCCCCGATATATAGGAATATCAGGGACCGTAATAAAACACAAACCAGGATGAAACTAATCACCCCTCAAACAAAAATATCTTATATAAAATCTCCTTTTAAATTAGGTCTTTTAGAATCAAAAGACCTAATTTAAAATAGAAATACTATGAATATCAATGACCTTTATGAGCGTAACTCACTTATTAACTCATCATTAGCATTATACATTTTAACTTCCAAAGGCATTTTACCAATAGCATGTGTTGCACAACTTAAGCAAGGATCATATGCTCTAATTGCCACCTCTACGGCATTCATCATTCCTTCAGTAATTTCAGTTTGCCCATTCATCATCGATTTTGCAACGAAATTTACAGAACGATTCATGGGTTCATTATTATTTGTGGTAGAAACAATTAAATTGGCCATTTTGATGGTATCATCTTCATTAATAGAATAATGATGAAACAAAGTACCTCTTGGAGCTTCTATTATCCCAACACCTTCATAGGCCTTAACACCTGAAGCCATTAAATCATCTTTTAAAATATCAGGGTCGTTGAGCAATTCTTTAATCAACTCAGCACAATGCAATATTTCAATCAAGCGAGCCCAATGTGTATGCATACACATATTATTGGCCTTACCATTGGTATAAGCTTTATAAATCTCAAACTCTTTTTGAGCTAAAGGACTTGGAATAAAATCGCAAGTATTTAAGCGAGCCAAAGGCCCTACTCTATACCAACCTTTTTCTTTTCCTAAAGCTTTTAGATATGGAAATTTCATATAGCTCCATGACTTAACTTCTTCCTCTATATACAAGTGATAGTCCTTACTCTCAATCTTATCCAAAATAATATTTCCTTCACTATCCACTACTCTAATTAATCCATTATACAAATCCATAGCACCGTCTTCACGAACTATACTCATGTGATTGGATGGAAAATGAGCAAAATTGTCGATAAATTCGGCATGCTCAGCATGGTAATCTTTAAACACCTTTAAAGCATCAATCGACCATTGAATCATCTTATCAATATTCATTGGATCAGTACCATTCAAGAAATAATCTCTTTCCTCAACAGTAAGATGTTTGTTAATTCCACCAGGAATAGCACCAGTTCCATGAATTTTCTTTCCAGCAGTAGCCTGAATAATTTCTTGACCGAATTTGCGCATCATTACACCTTGAACAGCCAATTCAGGAAACTCATTAATCACTCCAATTACATTTCTTTTTGCAGGATCAGCATCGTAGCCAAATAGCAAATCTGCAGCTGCAAGGTGAAAGAAATGTAATGAATGCGATTGAAATACTTGTCCATAATGCATTAATCGGCGCATTTTTTCGGCAGTTGGCGTTAAGCCTTTTGGTCCAACACCTACAATGTTATCAAGGGCTTTGGCTGCAGCTAAATGATGGCTCACAGGACAAATACCGCATAAACGTTGCACAAGTACAGGAGCTTCCCAATATGGGCGCCCCTGTACAAAGCGTTCAAAACCTCTAAACTCAACAATATGTAGTCTCGACTGAGCAACATTATTGTCTTTATCTAAATGTATAGTCACCTTACCGTGTCCTTCGACACGAGTTACAGGTTCTATGGTTATTTTCTTTGTCATAATCTTTTGTTTTTTTAGTCGTATTTAACCACTTCGTAAGGCAAATCCATTTCTTTTCCGGTGAGTAAAGCAACCAGTGCCTCCCAAATAAGATCAGCACGTGGTGGACAACCCGGCAAGAAGTAATCAATTTTTACTATTTCGTGAGCAGGATATACTCGATCCAAAATCATGGGTAATTCATCATCATTGGGCATTATAGCTTCCGTATTGAGTTTAACTGTTGGCCCATCTAAATAGGCTTCCTTAAGACATTCTTCAATAGGAATTCCATTGCGCATTGCAGGTAATCCTCCCATTATGGCACATTCTCCCAAAGAAATTAAGATATTACAGTTTTTTCTAAAATCCTGAAGAGTATGTATATTTTCACTATTACAACAACCGCCTTCAATTATTCCAATGTCGTATTGCTGTGTAAATGTTTTTATATCGGTAACCGGAGATTTTCCTATATCAACCAATTCAACCAGTTTCAGTATTCTCTCATCAATATCCAAAAAGGACATATGGCATCCAAAGCATCCTGCTAATGAAGCCGTTGCAACTAAAGGTTTCTTCATAGTTTTATCTCCTCTTTTATTTCGTTAACTATTGAATTTTCTATATCACTTCCTATCGGATTTGCGTCGTATTTGCGTTTTCCGATTGGAATCTTAAATCCACTATCCTTGGTCAAAATTGCTCCAACAGGACAATTTTTCATTGCCAAATCAGCTAAATTTTTAGACATTGTTTTTGCCATTTCTTTATCAATGCCCACTTCCAATTTATCGCCTCTATTCAAAAATGCAAAATATGATTTTCCTTCGCTATCTTTAATTGTTCTAATACAACGCTTGCATCTAATACATCTATTATAATCAATAATAAGATGAGGACTATCTGTGTTCACTTCACGAACTGGAAATTGATAAGGGAAACGAGGTGCCAACATGCCAAACTTATAACCAAGTGCTTGCAATTCACATTTTCCACTCATTTGGCATGTAGGACAGTAATGATTTCCTTCAGCAAAAATAAGTTCAACTAAACCCTTCCTAATTTCAATCAACTCTTCTGTATCACTTTCTATTTCCATACCGTAAGCAATTGGTGTTGTGCATGCTGTAGCATATCTACCATTAATCTTAACAGTACAAACCCGGCACGATCCACAGGGTTTTACATCTTGCATATTGCACAATGTTGGGATATAAATACCATTATTGCGTGCAGCATCCACAAGCATTTGGCCGTATAAACCTTCGCAATTCTTATTATCTATCTGAAAACTAACCCTTTCCATATTATATATATTAAATTTTGGGGATTCTATTAACTACTTTACAAGACTCGGCAACAGCAGAAGCCATATCAAAAGAACTTATAAAATCTTGATCTGTATTGATTAAATTTTGATATAAATGGGGCAAATTGCTAAGTGATGTTGTAACTGGATTTGCAGCAGTTTGTCCTAATCCACATCTACTTACTAATGTGAACTTCGACCATTGTTTCAAGTCAATTAAATCTTGTTTAACACCATTACCTTGAAGCATTTTACGAACTTTCTGTGTAATTTGCTTCGTTGTAGCTCTGCAACTTACGCAAGAGCCACAAGATTCTTCAATAAAGAAATCGAGGAAATTTAGCACTACATCTTTTATTATATCTCGCGAATTATCAAAAATCATCATAGAGCCGCCAGTAGCTAAATCACCGTAACAAATTCTACGGTTAAAACTCTCTGGGCCAATAAGATTACCAGAAGGACCTCCTACTTGTACCGCTTGAGTGTTAGTAGCGCCTACCATTTCAAGCATTTGTTTAATAGTCAATCCCCACTCTACTTCATAAACTCCTTCACGCTGGCAATCACCAGAAATACTCAGTAATTTAGTACCAACAGATTGTTTAGTTCCATATTTTTTATACCACTCACCGCCGTTTTCAATAATTCGACACACTTTGCAAAGTGTTTCCACATTATTTACAGAAGTGGGTTTGTTCATATATCCTTTTTGTACTGGAAATGGAGGCTTAAAACGAGGTTCTCCACGCTTACCTTCCATAGATTCGATTAAGGAAGACTCCTCACCACAAATATAAGCTCCACCACCAAATTGCACTCTAATATCGAAATCAAAACTCTCGTTCCCAAGTATTTGCTTGCCCAAAAGATGATTTTCGCGTGCTGTATCTAAAGCTTTTTCAATATGCTCTTGTAGGTATAAATACTCATAGCGTAAATAAATAATACCTTCCTGAGCTCCAATTGCAAAACCGGCTATTGCCATGCCTTCAAATAGCATTTCAATTTTTTCGGTCAGCAAGATCCGGTCTTTAAAAGTGCCCGGTTCACCTTCATCAGCATTACAAATAATGTATTTTCTGTTTCCATCTGAAGCTCTACAAAACTCCCATTTCATACCTGTTGGAAATCCAGCACCACCTCTTCCTCTAAGTCCCGAAGTTTTTACGATTCCAATAACTTCTAATTCTGATTTATTAATGGCGATTTGCAAAGCTGTTCCCACCTTATAATAGTCATCTAGTAATAAACCCGTTTTACGAATATTATTATTGACCATTGTATTAAGTTCAGGTCGGCTATTACGGCCATCACCTAAAGGCAAATAATAAAGTTGCTCGGCTGTTTTTCCTTCTTTTAGGCCTTCAACGATAGTCATCGCTCTTTCGGGAGTAAGAGATGGGAATATTTTGCCGTCAATAATTGCAGCAGGCTCTTGGTCACTCATTCCAATGCAAGATGTGGAATACAAGCCTATACTTTGCTCATTAACCTGGCCTAATTTGCTTCCGAGTGATAATTCAAAGGCATCCAATACTTCTTTTCTACCTCGTAAATTTGACATTACACTATCATTTAAATAAATGCGGTGTTTTGCTATATCAGTAGTAAAAAAATGATAGAAAGACATACATTGTCGCACGTCTATTGTTGAAATTTTGAGCTCTTGAGCTATACTTTTAATGTTCTCTTCCGAAATATATAATTCAGACTTTTGAATAGACAAAAGCACATCCATCAAACGATCCTGCTTATTGCCAATCTGACTCATTACTTCTTTAACTATTTCACTCATATAAATACGTTTTTCATTTGTTAGTAATTTAACACGGCAAAGATATAACCTTTTTGTTATTCGGATAACAATATTTGTAATTTATAATCATTCTAAATTAGCTATTTTTACAAAATAATTTGTTGGTCTTAACATATTGATATATATATATTTACAATAATTATAGTAGTATGTATAATCATTTATTATAAAAATATTAGTACTTTGTATTGCATAGTATTAAAAAAAGTGTTTTCTTTGCACCGTCAAAACATTAAGACATATAAATATAGCAATATGAATATTGAAAAAACTAAAGCACAAATGAAGAAAGGTGTCTTAGAAATGGTGATTTTGAGCATCATTTCTAAGAAAGAGGCCTATGCGTCTGATATAATCCAAGATTTGAAGGATGCTAAACTACTTGTCGTTGAGGGAACATTATATCCCCTACTCACTCGACTTAAAAATGAAGGTCTATTAGACTACCGATGGGAAGAGTCAAAATCAGGACCACCACGTAAGTATTATACCATTTCGGAAATTGGACTCAAAACGGTTGGACAACTTACTGAGGGCTGGGATGAAATGGTCTATTCAATCAATCAATTAATAAAATAAGAGGATAATTACAAGAAGATATATTATGAAACGCCCAATATTAATATTGAAGCTAGTTATTAATATCTAAAAAGGCGTTCCAAATCACAAATTTAAAAAATTTAAACACATGAAAAAGAATTTAAGAGTAAATATAAGTGGAGTCATTTTTAACATTGACGAAGATGCATATGAAACTTTGCAGAACTATTTAGATCGCTTGCGACTTCATTTTGGAAACAGTGCCAGCACATCCGAAATAATATCAGACATTGAATCTAGAATCGCAGAGATGTTTCAGGAGAAAAATGGGTCGGGCGAAGGCGTTATTGACAAGGGAATGGTAGTAGATATAATTAAAACCATGGGTGAACCCACTGAAATTGATGGAGATGAAGATATAAAACAAGATCATAATACAGATGAGAAATCATATAGTTATACCAAAAAAAGTACTAAACGACGCTTGTATAGAGACAGCGATAATAAGGTTGTTGGTGGAGTAGCATCAGGATTATCCATGTATTTTAATTTAGACCCTATCTGGATTAGGCTAGCATTTGTAGCACTTACCATATCTGGCATGAGTATATTAGTCTACATTATCCTTTGGATTGTAATTCCAGAAGCAAAAACTACAGCTCAAAAGCTTGAAATGAAAGGCGAAGCCATCAATCTTGAGAATATTGAGAAGTCGATTCTCGACGAGTTTGATGATATTAGCAATCGCTTTAAAGACATTAAAAACAAGCATTTCACAAAAAAAAAAGATGAGCTGACCATATTTGAGAAAATTGCGCATGTAATAGTAAGGATTATTCATGGCTTCTTGAAATTTATTGGTTTGATTATCGGGATAGTATTTGCGTTTGTAGCACTCATACTTATAATGGTGCTTATTCCAACATTTTTCAGCACTAGTCTAGTTTGGATAAGCAGCTTTCCTGGAATTCATTTTATTTCTCTTCCTTCAGCCTTGAATATGATAACAACTTCAAATTCTGATATTAATCTTTTTCTAACATCCTTAGCACTAGTCCTTTTTGTACCTCTAATTGCTTTAGTTTACCAAGGCATTAAATTAATATTTGGCATAAGACATCGTCAAAGTCTAGTTGGAATTTTATTATTAAGTTTATGGATAATTGGTTTAGCACTGCTTATATTTAGCGGCACCAAACTGAGCAACTCCTTCGACCGCAAGTCTGAAATAACTCAGAATTTAACTTTAACACCTTTTTCAGGAGATACTTTGTATGTTAACTTGGTGAATCCAACAACTGAATTTAATTCTGTTCCATTAGTTAATTCACACTATGGTCAGTTTTTGTTTTTCAGTGATGAAAATAATTACTATTTAAATCCTAAAGTGAAATCTGAAGAACTTAATGAAGACGAGGATTTTCAAATTCGACTTACACAATACTCCAGAGGAAGTACCTATGTAAATGCTCAACAAAATGCAGAAAAAATAAACTATAGCTACGTTCAGAAAGACAGCCTTTTAGAGCTGTCAGCATATTGTAGCTGGCCAATTGAGCAACAATTCAGAGGACAGCATATCAATATTGTTCTTGGAATACCAAAAGGTAAAGCATTGAAATATATTACTCCACAAAGAAACTATAACCATAATGAAGTCTATTTCTCCGACAGTTTAATGAATCAAAAAAACATAAATCTAATCTATATTGATGATTATCAAGATCAGATTATTATCAAAACAAAAGAATCTAAAATTGAAATTAACGATGGTGACATTGATTTCGAATAGCTTGATTAGTATAGAAATAAAGTAAATAAATGTGAAGACCCTCTTACGCCCGAGCAGCAAAGGGAGAGGTCTTCACTTGTATTTTGGCTCGTCCAAGTCACCTCCTAATTAGCTTGCAATTTCTTTGCTTAAAAAGACCTTCACTTCCTAAAGAGGGTTATTGAAAACAAAACCATATCAAAAGCAAGCTGTATCAAATATTTCCTATATTTGCCAATAAGTACAACCTGATGAAAAACCTTGCAAAGCTTAAAATAATTCTTATTAGTCTGTTAATGGGCATAGTCATATTGCAAGGCTTATGGATTTATGATGCCTTTACCAATCGTCAATCTACCCTAGAAATACATATTCAAAATGCTGTAGTTCATAGTCTCAATCATTATTGTAATGACAAAATATACCTAAGAAGCAACCCAGAAAAAGAACTCAAACTTCAAATTAAAACTGAGCTTGATTACGTTAATGAGTACTTGGATTTTGAAATTGAAATTATCAGCAATTCTGAAAGCATTATAAATAATAAAAACTCGATCATGTTTGAGATTGAATGTGAGCAATTCAAACAATCACAGTTTTTAAAGATCACTTTAAAAGCTGAAGATCGATATATATTGAGTTCAATAATCACTTGGATAGGGCTTAGCTTTCTTTTTATTTCTCTTTTGTCTATTTTTACTACCTTATATATAAGGAGTCTAAACATTCAAAAACAAATGCAAAAACTAAAGGATGAATTTATCAGCAGTATGACTCATGAACTAAAAACACCTATTAGTACCATTTCCGTTGCTAGTGAAATACTGAAAAATAAAAAAGTGGACTTAGATAAAGATAAAGTAATACGTTATTCGGAGATTATTTTTGAAGAAAATAATAGGCTCAAAATGCTTGTTGATAGAGTTTTACAAGTGTCTTTATTTGAAAGTGGCAAAATGAAGTTTGATCTACAAGAGCATAATCTTCATGATGTTATTGAATCTGCTTTGGTTCCACTTTCATTAATTATTAATAAGCGAAAAGGAATTCTGGAGGAGGAGCTTAAGGCCACCGCTCCCATCATATTATTAGATAAAACACACTTCATTAATATGATTTCAAATTTAATAGAAAATAGCATTAAATATTCCAATGAAAGACCACATATAAAAGTAAGCAGTATCGATTATCAAACTTCCATCAAAATTATTATTGAAGATCATGGAATTGGAATCTCAAAAGAGAATTTAAATCATATATTTGATAAATATTATCGTGGAAATATTAAAAACAAATTGCAATCTGCAGGATTTGGTTTAGGTTTATTTTATGTAAAACAAGTTACCAAAGGACATCAGGCGACTATAAGTGCAGAGAGTACTGAATCTGTTGGTACAAAGTTCATTTTGACTTTCCCAAGAATATATTAAACACAAATTTAAAATAGATTATGGAGGTAAAAAAAGATTACTCAATGATGTTATTATGCTTAGATAACTTATTGAATATAATCTTATTTTGAAAGAGAGGAGCAACAAAAAATAAAATTGATACGCTTCTCAAAATAGCCTATATTTGTGCTTTCATTTTTTATTTAAATCATTACTATTTAAAGATTTGCTCTCTTTTATCACCAATGAAAAAAAGAAAATGAAATAACTCTATTTGTATGAAAAAACTTTTATTATTAATAGCACTTATTCTAACAACACCCTCTATTTCTCAAAACATGGTACCTAATGGAAGTTTTGAGGAAATAAACATTCAGTGCATTTATCAACATTCAGCTATTAAACGAGGTTATGTATTTAATTGGTATGCACAACCAATTCTTAACACTGCTGACGTTTTCAACCCTTGTGACACGCTAAACATATCCACATTAGATATGGGTGTTCCTAAAAATGGTGCTGGGTTTAAAAGACCTCGTACAAAATATAATTATGCAGGTATTTATACATTGCCTTTCGATTATTCCTTTAACAACAACTATTATAACGAAATTCTTTCTGTTAAACTATCACAACAATTAGATTCTGGCTTTTCTTACTCTTTTTCATTAAAATTATCAGTTGCAAACTCTTCTAATTTGTTTTTAGATGGACTTGGCTTAAGTGTTTCAAACGACAGTATTATTCAACAAGGAAATGGTTTAAGTCATAACATTATTGTTGATATTTCACAAACAGGTAATGGATATCTAAGCGACACTTTAAATTGGTTGTTTTTTAGCGGTACTTTTACTGCCGAGAGCAATGACAATTTCCTTCATATTGCAGACTTTGATAGAATTAAAACAAACAACTATGTTTACAACGGAATTAGACCAAATGATGGTTGGTTCAAAGATTACCCAGGCTCCTACTACTACATCGACGATGTAGCCTTATGGAAAACTGAAGATAGTATATACATCAGTAGCGATATTGGGCAAGCAGATACCACTATTTGCTATGGCGATAGTTTGCTTTTAGGTAGCAACGATTATGATGAAACCTACTACCGTTGGGAGAAAATAACTCATGGTGGGCAGGATATTAAAAGTACGGCTGTTTTTACCAATAAAGTAGGCTGGGCAGAGCAACAGGATTATTATACTTACTTCAAAAGAGAGCAAATTTATGATAGTGGTTTTGTATGGGTAAAGCCCACCAAAACGACTACTTATATTCTAGAAAGCACCAACTGTATTTTTGAAAAAACCTATGATACAGTAGTTGTAACAGTGCAAAAATGCGGTCCCAATGCAGGAATGGATACTGCTGTTTGCAAAAACTCTACGCTTGTTTTAGGCGATTCAGATAATATAGGCTATAGCTGCCAGTGGTATCCAAATACTTTTTTAAGTTCAGATACTGCTGCTATGCCTATCATGACGGCGACCCAAAGTATGATCTATTTTCTTAGTATTTCTGATGCTTCGGGGGTAATTAAAACCGATAGCATTTATGTTACTGCCGGCGAATGTTATACTACTGTGGAAGTGCGAAATGATACTACAATCTGCAAAAGTGATACAGTGCATTTAGGCAAATACAATTATCCCGGAGCCCAATACCAATGGACACCTAACTGGCTATTGGATAATAATACCATTGCCAACCCCTACTGTTTAGCGGATAGCACAATACTTTATACGCTTAAACTTACTGATATAGTTGGTAATGTGAGTTATGATTCGGTGCTGGTAACAGTGACTATTTGCCCTGGCTTTGAAGATATAAAGGCAAGAGATAATAGTTTGATTGTTAAGGTTTATCCTAACCCTGCTAAGGAGCATATTAAATTCGAGATATTGGATTATTCAAATAAGGATACAGAGCTAAAGATATTTAACTCAATGGGAAGGATCGTTTATAATGGTAGTTTTGATGGTACTGTAAGTAAGGTTAATACTGCTATGTTTCAGAATGGTATTTACTTTTATCGTATTATTGATTCTAAAAAGCAAAGTGCTGTGGGCAAGTTTGTTGTTTTGTAGTTTAATTATTAGGAAATTTGAATTCTTTGTCCATTATAATCCTTTATTGCCTCCTAAAAACAAGTAATATCCAAGCTGACAATAAAATAGGTATTATAAAAAAACATTTTTAGGAATTGATTTTTTATTTACTTTTACAAACATAAAACTATATATTTATCAGCTAATATAGAGATAGATAACCTAAATTTGGCACAGCAATGAGCAATAAATCTACCCAAATAATTTATGTAGAAGACGACCTCAACCTATCCATGGTGGTTACGGATTTTTTAATCATGCAAGGTTATGTTGTTCATCATTTTGAAAATGCAGAAGAAGCAATTCGTCAAATGGACAACTTGCAAGCAGATATTTATTTATTAGACATTATGCTTCCAGGAATGGATGGGTTTGAATTAGCAAAACTCATACAGAAGCGCCAAAATAATAGGCCAATTCTATTTCTTAGTGCGAAAAATCAAATACAAGACAAGATTAAAGGTCTGGAAATTGGAGCCGATGATTATATCACTAAACCATTCAGCACCATCGAATTAGACCTCAGGATAAAAGCCATCTTAAAGCGAGTAAATTCCAGCGAAAGCAACTCTTCTTTATTTTATATTAAACTAGGCAAGATAATATACGACGAGTCGAAAATGCAAATTATTTGTGAAGAGGGAAAAACTAGCTTAACCAAAAAAGAGAATCATTTGCTCAAAAAACTTTTGCAAAACAAAGATCAGATTGTTAATCGTGAAGAATTATTGACCGAAATTTGGGGAGAAGCCAGTCATTTGAACTCTAGAAGCATGGACGTATATATGAGTAAAATACGAAAGATCATTGCCAATGAAGATAGAGTATCAATAATCAATTATCATGGAATTGGGTTCAAATTGGATACCAGTAAATTGATGAATAACTAAAATACCAAAGCCCCAAGATTAATTTAAAAACTCACATTAAAAAATTACAAGAGACTTAATCCGATAGCTTTCGGAATCACAATAGAAAATATTTTAATTTTATGAAACTCGAAGAACTTAGTTTAAATCAATTCAAAAATAATAGAGAGAGTAAGTTAAAATTGAGTTCTAGAATCAATATTTTTGTTGGAGATAATGGTGCTGGTAAAACCAATATACTGGATGCCATTTACTATTTATCTTTTTGCAAAAGCCCGTTTAACATGTTGGACAATCAAAATATCTTACATGGCGAAAATTATTTTATGATAAAGGGTGAATATCAAAATAAAATTACTGGAATTGATAGCGTTCAGATTTCATTTACACAAGGTGATCGCAAAAAAGTAAAATGCAATGACAAAGAATATGATCGACTTATTGACCATATAGGAGAATTTCCCTTGGTAATGATTAGCCCAGGAGATGTGAACCTAATATATGGAGGAAGTGAGGATCGAAGGAAATATATTGACGGAGTCATTTCGCAGTTTGACAAACATTATCTCGTTACCTTAGTAGAATACAATAAAATATTGCAGCAGCGCAATGCTTTGCTTAAAAGCATGCACGAAAACCAATCTACTGACCAAAGTGTTTTGGAAATTCTAAATCAGAAACTTAGTAAAACTGGCAATGAAATCTATAAAAAAAGAACGGAGTTTCTTCAAGAATTTATTCCACTTGTGAAGCATTACTATCAGTTTATTTCCAATGAAAAAGAAAGTGCTGGAGTAAATTATAAATCTAAATTAAAGGATGAAGACTTTAACCAGTTATTAAGTCAAAATTTCAAAAGAGATCTTATGCTAAAGCATACAAGCATTGGGATTCATAGAGATGATTTGGAATTTGAACTGGATGGTTTTTTGATTAAAAAATATGGTTCGCAAGGACAACAGAAATCGTTTTTAATAGCGCTTAAGATTGCTCAATTTGAGTTTACATTTAAACAAAAGAAATTTAAACCCCTCCTACTACTTGATGATATTTTTGACAAACTGGATTTCAGCCGAGTACAACAATTGATGAAATTGGTGAGCCGAAATGAATTTGGACAAATATTTATTACTGATACCAATAAAGATCGAATTGAGGAAATATTTGTCGATATAGAAGTGGAGAAAAAAATATTTTTGATTGAAGCCGGAATCGCAAAAGAAATTTAAAATATCATGAATAAAGACCATACATATAAACGACTCAACAGCCAGAGCTTAGGTGATGTAATACAGCAATATATTCGTCAAAGTGGCATACAGCCTAAACTTGATGAAGCTACAATTATCTCTACTTGGGAAGAAATTGTAGGAAAGATGATTGCTCGTCATACAGAGGATTTATATTTGAAAAACCGTAAACTCTATATCAAATTTGACTCTGCAGCGTTGAAACAAGAAATGATGTATGCAAAAAGCAAATTGGTAGAAAAAATTAATCAAGCCATTGGGCACGAAGCCATACATGAAGTAGTTGTTTTATAAGTGATATAAATTATCATTAAAAAATCTTAAAAAACAAATATCTTTTGTTTCATTATGTATCTTTGCAAATATATTTTTTTATAATAAGAATTTATGTTTAAGATTTATCACAATCCAAGATGTTCGAAAAGTAGAGCTGGATTAGCATATATGGAATCAAAGTCAATTCAATTTGAGATGGTTGATTATATTAAAAATCCACTATCTGTTGACGAACTTACTTTAGTTTTTGCTAAATTGAATCTGAAGCCAAGCGAGATGATTCGCAAACATGAAGAAGAATATAAAACTAATTTTAAAGACAAAAACTTTACAGAAGAAGAATGGATCAGGATTTTTTCTCAACATCCGAAGCTTATGAACCGACCGATTGTGGAAGGACAGTATAAAGCAGTTTGGGGAAATCCGATTGAAAATATTGACGAATTAATATAAATGGCATAATGCTTGCTAAAAATAACTTTCTTAAAAATCATTTAAAATCTTAAAAACATGAACAAATTAATTACAATTTTTATCGGTTTATTTGCATTCGTACTAGTTAATAATCAAGAGGTTCCTCTAAAATTAGATGAAGGAACTCAAGCACATATCGAGTTTGAAACTACAAATCACGATTTTGGCAAAATGACCCAAGGTGGAGATGGAACTTATTCTTTTGTTTTTACAAATACCGGTAAAGAGCCTTTAATTATTCAAAATGTACAATCATCTTGTGGATGTACAGTTGCAAAACGTCCGACAGAACCTATTTTACCAGGAGAATCATCTCAAATTGCTGTAAAATACGACACACGTAGACTAGGTGTATTCCATAAAAACATTACTGTAACTTCTAATGCTGATAATGCAAGTGTAGTACTATTCATCAAAGGTGAAATTTCAGCTAAACCAGTTGAAGAGTTACCAGTAAAGGAAGCCAATGAAGGATTTACTCCAACTGCTCAACCAGCTGAAGCGCCAGTAAGTTCATCAAATACTCCTAAATAAAACAATACATATGAAAAAGCTTATAATTGTTTTTAGTTTAATCATATTTGCTGTGCAATTGAATACTGCACATGTTTTGCGCCAAGAGAGGCCAGCTGCAGAGATTAAATTTGATAAAACGACTCATGATTTTGCAAAAGTAAAAAAAGGAACTAAGGATTTGAATTGCAAATTTACTTATACCAATACTGGTGGTGATATGCTTTTTATTACTCGAATTGTGAAGTCTTGTGGATGCACGGAACCAACTTATTCAAAAGAGCCGTTGATGCCAGGTCAAAGTACTGAAATAGAAGTAGGTTATACTGCTACAGATCAACTTGGTATTTTCAACAAGAAGCTTACAATCTTTACTAATGCACTTACCGAATCGGTTATTTTAACCATAAAAGGTGAAGTGGTAGAATAGTTTTTTTTAATGATTTTTTTACGACATTTGTCCCGCCCTAAAAGTGGGACATTTGTATTTATAAATCTCTGTAATAATGATGTTTTATAAGATCAATAAAAACATTATTACATTATAATATTGAATAATTATGCCTAACATTTCGAAAAAAGGAGCAGCAATGCCCGAATCTCCAATCCGTAAACTAGTGCCTTATGCTGATGTCGCTAAATCAAAAGGACGTAAAGTTCATCATTTGAACATTGGTCAGCCTGACATCGCCACACCTCAAATTGCACTCGACGCGATTAAAAACTTTGATGAAAAAGTAATTGCATACAGTCATTCTGCAGGTATTTTATCCTACCGTAAAAAACTCGTAACCTATTATAAAAGTGTAGATATAGATGTTACTCCTGACGAAATGATTGTTGGAGCAGGAGCTTCTGAAGCTATATTATTTGCTTTACAAAGCTGTATGGACGAAGGTGATGAGATTATCATCCCCGAGCCATTTTATGCTAATTATAACGGCTTTGCAATTAATGCAGGAGTTAAAGTTGTGCCCATTACTTCTTCTATAGAAAGTGGATTTGCCTTACCTCCTATTGCTGATTTTGAAAAAGCAATTACCCCAAAAACCAAAGCAATATTACTATGTAATCCAAATAATCCAACTGGATATTTATACAGCCGTGAGGAGCTAGAAGTGGTGAAAGACATTGTGATTAAGCATGACTTATTTTTGATCTCAGATGAAGTATATCGAGAATTTACTTACGATAACCATGAGCATTTCTCCGTAATGAATTTAAAAGGACTAGACCAACATGTTATCCTAATTGACTCTGTTAGTAAAAGATACAGTGCATGTGGATTTAGAATTGGTGTGATTATTAGCAAGAATAAAGAAGTAATGAGCACCGCTATGAAATTTGCTCAAGCGCGATTATCACCTCCTACTTTTGGCCAAATTGCTGCTGAAGCAGCCATAGACACTCCTCAAGATTATTTTGATGATGTGCTGATTGAATACAAATCAAGAAGAGATGTTGTAGTAGACAGAATTAACAAAATGGAAGGTGCATTTTGCCCTAATCCAAAAGGTGCATTTTACGTAGTTGCCAAATTGCCTATTGACAATTCTGATAAATTCTGTCAGTGGTTACTCGAAGATTTCGAATATAATAACGAAACCGTAATGTTAGCCCCTGCCACTGGATTTTATGCCACTAAAGGTTTAGGACTTGATGAAGTTAGAATAAGTTATGTTTTGAATGTCAATGATTTGAATGCTGCTATGGATGTCTTAGAACAAGCAATTAAAGTTTATCCTGGTAAAAAATAGCAAATTTAAAATCAACTTTTGCCTTATTACATCAAAATTACTTTTTGAAATTAAGAAAACCAAAATTTATACAGAAGCTATCACTCTAAAAAGAGTGGTAGCTTTTTTTAATTATCAAATAAATACGCGAAATTTCTATACTTTTGTGCCATGTCAAAAGAAACTGTTTTCGATTTTATTGTTGTTGGTTCTGGCCCCTCTGGAGCAATTGCGGCTAAAACACTTTGTGATCGGAATTTTACCGTTCTCATGCTAGATGTTGGCAACAAAGATGAAATATACAAAGATATAGTTCCTAATGAAAATTACGAAGAAATAAGACGCCATATTACAGAACAACATCGCTTTTTTTTAGGCGACGAATTAGAAGCAATTCCTCAAACAGAAGTTAAAGTTGGTGCTCAACTTAGTCCATCACGTAAAGCCATGATCAAAGATGTTGAAGAACTTATTCCTTTGATTTCTAGTCAGTTTAAGCCAATGGAAAGTTTAGGATTAGGGGGATTAGGAGCTGGCTGGGGCTTAGGTTCTTACGTATATTCAGAACAAGAATGTGTGAGAGCAGGATTATCATTTGATGAAATGAATATTTCCTATCAGTATGTGGCCGATCATATTGGCATTTCAGGAGGTGAAGACGACCTTAGCCCTTTTGTTTTAGGAAACCTTAAGCAAATTCAAAAGTCTCTTCAAGTCGATAATGCTACAAAGCGCATGTTTGACAACTACGAAAAAAACAAGTCATTTTTTACAAAAAATAAGATGTATTTCGGAGCTGCGGCAATGGCAATTCTAACCGAAAACAAAGGCAAAAGAAAAGCTACCGAATATCAAGATATGGATTTTTATACTGACCAAAATCAGTCTGCATATCGTCCACAATTTACCATTGAGGAATTAAACTTACTGAGTAATTTTAGCTATACTAAAAGCCAATTAGTTACACAATTTATCGATTCTGAAAGTCAAGTTGAAGTACAAAGTATTGATAGCAATACACAACAGAAGAATAGCTTTTTTGCAAAAAAAATCATTCTTGCAACAGGAGCACTTGGTACTGCAAGAATTGTAATGCGGTCATTGCCGAGTATAAAACGTTTGCCAATATTGAGCAACCCTTATGCCTATTTACCAGGAATACAATGGTCTATGCTGGGCAAAAAACTTAGCAAAAACAAAAGCAGTATGGCACAAGCCATGATGATTTACGATCCAAATTCAAAAAATGACGATTTAGTAAGCTTGGCATTCTATACTTACCAGTCACTGATGCTTTTTCGCCTCATTAAAGAATCTCCTTTAAACTTGGCCGACAATCGTATTATTTTTCAGTTTTTACAAAGTGCATTTGTGATTGCTGGGATGCATCATCCTGACAGTTTTTCTGAAGAAAAATATTTGACTTTGGAAGCAAACCCTGAACAAATTACTGGTGACGAAATGAAGGCTTATTATGCGCTCAGTGATGAAGAAAAGGCAATTATAAAAGCAAGAGAAAAGAAAATAAGAAAAGCCATAATTAAACTTGGTATTTTCCCGATTAAAAAGATAGATCCGGGACCAGGCAGCAGCATACATTATGCAGGGACGCTACCTTTTTCTCAGAATGAAGAGCTTGGAAAGCAATCTCCTAAGGGTAGGGTTTATGGCACAAATAACGTATATGTAGCTGATAGTTCGGGATTTACTTTTCTGCCAGCCAAAGGAGTAACTTTGAGTATTATGGCCAATGCTCACCGAGTAGTAAAACAACTTTAAGTATGAATAAGAAAATCGTAATTACAGGAGCGAATGGGTTTATCGGTTGCCAATTATCAGAATTTTTAGCCAAACAAGGTCATGAGATTTATGCTTTGGTACGCCATCTTTACAAAGCGCCACCACCCAACATCACCTACAGAGCATTTGATTTACATTCCTTTAGTTCTGACGTAATTCCTGAAGGCACAGATGTGCTTATACATGCAGCCTATATTCCCTACAAAAAGGGCTCAAATGCTGAAGATATTAATTTTAAAGCAACCAAAAGGTTAATTTATTTTGCTCGAAGAAAAGGTGTAAAACAAGTCATATTCCTAAGTAGTTTTTCAGCAAAAGAAGATGCAATTTCCAAGTATGGAAAAAGTAAATTTGCCACTACTCAACTTTTTGATTTAGAACAAGATTTGGTTCTTGAGCCCGGTTTAGTGCTTGGAAAAGGTGGACTATTTGCACAAATTCAACGGATAATAAAACATAATAAATTCATTCCACTTATTGGCAATGGAGTTCAGGAGGTTCAAACAATTTGGATTAACGATTTAATAGATATTATAAGCCAAAGTATCGACAAACAAATTGTAGGAAATTATTGTATTGCAGAAGCTAATGCTCAAAGCATGAAGAAATTATATAAGCATATTGCAAAAGCCCAAGGCAAAAAAATTCGTTTTATTAGAATCCCATATTGGTTTTCTGACATTGTTTTTTATTGGATTGATAAAATCAATTTCAATATTGGCGTAAGTAATGAAAACTATTTAGGACTAAAGCTCATGCAAAGTAAAAGCACCTGTGATGCAAAGAAAATATTTGGTATTGAAGTAAAAACAATGGAGGAAAGTGTGCTTTTAATTGGCTAATATTTCTTATTAAATATCAGCCAGTATTTATTTTCGAATATATTTTTCTTTACAAATTAATTACAAAATTTCCCTGTTAAAAAAATCCTAATTTGTGCTAAAAAAAGTCATATATTTACAGCTTATTATTTTTAACTAAATTAAATTCAACATTATGGGAAAAGGAGACATTAAAACTAGACGCGGTAAAATAAGCAACAGATCTTATGGTAAGCACCGAATGAGAAAACTAGAGCCAATTCACAAAGCACCAATTGTTGAAAAAAAGAAAGAAGTTGAAGAAAAAGTAGAAGTAAAAGCTGTAAAAAAAACAGTTAAAAAAACAGCTGTTAAAAAAGAACCTGTTGCAAAAAAAGCCACTACTGTAAAGAAAAAGCCAGCAGCTAAAAAAGTTGCTACTGAAAAAGCAAACTAATTCATTAACTTATTAGAGCAGCCTTTTAATTCTATTGAACGATAGGCTTGTAAATGAAAATTACAGAAAAACCTTGAGCTTTAACTCAAGGTTTTTTGTTTAAATTTGCCAGCTAAATTTGTTCATCATAAATTCACAAAACATAATTATAAAACCTAATCGATGAGACTATTATTAATCAGTAATTCAACTATGGCTGGAGAGGCTTATCTCGGCTGGCCACAAAACCACATCCAGCAATTTTTAAACAATACAGTAAAGAGAGTGCTTTTTATTCCTTATGCTGGAGTAAACTTAAGTGATCAAGGTCTCAACGCATCTTGGGATATTTACGAACAAAAAGTTGCCGCAGTATACAATAAGTTGGGATATGAACTTTACTCAATTCATCACGAAGAAGATGCAATTGAAGCGGTTAAAAATGCCGAGGCCATTGCTGTTGGTGGTGGAAATACTTTTTATCTTGTTCATATGATGCACAAAATGGGCATTATGGAAGAAGTTAAAAAACAAGTTAGCAATGGAAAACCATATATGGGTTGGAGCGCAGGAAGCAATGTTGCCTGTCCTAGTTTACGCACAACGAATGATATGCCTATTATTGAGCCTGCCAGTTTTGATTGTACTGGGCTAATCCCATTTCAGATTAACCCACACTATTTAGATGCACATCCTGAAGGTCATGGCGGCGAAACACGTCAGCAACGTATCGAAGAATTTATGACTGTAAATCAAGAAATGTATGTTGTAGGATTGAGAGAAGCCTGTTTATTGCAAATGGAAGGCGATAAATTAGAACTAAAAGGTGCACATCCTATGATTATATTCAAATATGGGCAACAGCCTTTTGAAGTTCAAGTTGGCGAATCTTTAGATTTTTTATTTTAAACCAATCTTTAAAACCTAAATTATATTATGAAAATAACACACATAGCATTTATTGCTGCAATAGGCGTATTGTCTTCTTGCGGTGAGCCAAACAACACAGAAAAACCTATGGAAAAAGGAATCGGAATAGATTTAAACAATTTGAATACAAATGTAAAACCTGGAAATGACTTTTTTGAATATGCCAATGGAGGCTGGCTAAAAAACAATCCTATTCCTGAGGAATACAGTCGATATGGAGCTTTTGAGGTTCTTGGAATTAAAAATGAAGAGGAAGTAAAAAGCATTATTGAAGAAGTATCTACTTTACAAGAAGTACAAAAAGGTAGTCCAGAACAACAAATCAGAGATTATTATAATGCAGGCATGGACACCAATCGCATTGAAGAATTAGGCATGAAACCCATTGAGGGATTAATTGCTGAAATCAATTCGGTAAGTATAAAAGCAGATTTGATTAATTTGCAAGCAAAATTAAATCTTATCGGTACTTATCCCCTATTTGTGGTATTCGGTTCGCAAGATGATAAACGAAGTACTGAGGTGATTGCCAATATGATGCAATATGGATTAAGTCTTCCAGATCGTGATTATTATACCAATGATGATGAGCGTACAAAAGAAATCAGAGCAGAATATATGCTTCATTTGAATAAAATGTTTGCTTTATCAGGTTATGATGAAAAGGTTTCGTCAAAAATGGCCAATGAAGTTATGCAGATTGAAACAGCACTTGCTGAAATTTCAATGACTATGCTTGAGCGCCGTGATCCTAATGCTACTTATAATATTAGCAGTTTAGAAGAGTTGAACACAATGACTCCTGATTACGATTTTGCTCAATATTTTACAGCATTAGGAGTAAATGAAACAGAACGAATTAATGTTCGTCAGCCTTTGTTTTTTAAAGGAATGGCTGAATTATTTGGAAAGACTCCTATAGACCAATTAAAAACCTATTTTATTTGGCATTTACTGAATGATAATGCTGGAAGTTTGAGTAGTAATTTTGTAAATCAAAATTTCTATTTTTATAGCACAGTTTTATCAGGAGTTGACAAAATGAAACCACGTTGGAAGCGCATTATTGCATCTACAAATGGCAATCTTGGCGACCCAGTGGGTAAAATTTATGTGGAGAAATATTTTCCTGCAGAGTCGAAAGAGCGTATGTTAGCATTGGTTGCTAATTTAAAAATTGCGCTTAATCAAAGTATTGAGAACCTAGATTGGATGGCAGCTGAGACTAAAGTAAAAGCGCAAGAAAAACTAGCCACAATGAACGTAAAAGTTGGATATCCTAATAAATGGATCGATTATTCAATGGTAGATATTAATCCAGAGGCTTATCTTCAAAATAGTTGGAATTGCAGCGCATTTAGTTATCGCCGTGATTTGGATAAAATAGGAATGCCAGTTGACCGCGAAGAATGGGGAATGACACCACAGACTATCAACGCGTATTATAGTCCAAATATGAATGAAATTGTATTTCCAGCCGCAATATTACAACCACCATTCTTTGATGCCAAAGCAGATGATGCTATCAATTATGGCTCAATTGGAGTTGTGATTGGACACGAAATGACTCACGGCTTTGATGATCAAGGACGCTTATATGATAAAGATGGTAACTTGAATGATTGGTGGACAGAGTCTGACGCAGTTAATTTTAAAGCTAAAACTCAAATCCTTGTTGAACAATATAATAACTTTGCCATTCTAGATTCTATGCATGTAGATGGAGAATTGACATTGGGTGAAAACATTGCTGACAATGGAGGTTTGTATGTTGCCTATGCAGCATTACAAAAATCATATGAGACAAATGGACAGCCAAATATGATTGACAGTTTGACATCAGATCAACGATTTCTGATATCTTACGCTCAAGTATGGCGTCAACATATTCGTGAGAAAACATTAATGAGAAGACTTCAAGAGGATGTTCATTCACCAGGAACTGCAAGAGTAAATGCAGGAGTTGCGAACTTAGACTGGTGGTATTCTGCATTTAATGTAGAAGCAGGTGACTTGAATTATATTGCACCAGAAAACCGTGCTAAAATTTGGTAACAAATCAAGCTATACATCATATAGAAAAAGCTCGCATTTGCGGGCTTTTTTTATGCTCAATTCAAAACCATAAATTCGTGATTCACACTATTTATAATCAATATAAATTAGCATTTTATCTATTTTAAAATATTTTTTTTTGATATTTTTTTCTAAATTTGTAGAATGATATAATTTTACTTGACTATGTAAAGTATGATATCAAAAGGCTACACATTTTATATTCACTTTAAACTTAAAAAATGAAAACCACTCAATTATTACTTGCTTTTTTGATTTTACCACTTTTCATGTTTAGCCAAGTTCAACAAAATAAAAAGTATAAAGTTACAACTGGAATACCCTATCCTGAAGTAAAAGCAAATGAAACTATTTTTTCCAATAATGATGGAATAATTGAAATTGTAAAATTGCATAAAAAAAACATTGTGCTTCAAGAAATCAATACCGAAACAAGTGAAGAAATTAGCAACCATCTTATACCTGTATTAAACAAAGGTGAAAATTTTAGAAAAATCCTAAAATTAAAAGGAAAGATCTATATTTTCATTACAGCAAAAGACAAACCCAATGATGACCATTATACATTGTATTCTAAAGAAATTAATTTTAGTAATAAGTCAGTTGGTGAAAGAAAGAAATTAGTTGCATTTAAAAGCAATTATTATAATGACTATTTATTAATCAGAAAGTCAGCAGATGAGTCAAAAGTGTTTATACTAAATAATGAGAAACCAATAGACAAAAACAAACTTACAAACCAAGTTGTACTATTTTTGGTTGTGCTTAATAGTGAATTGAAAACAAAATGGACTAAGGAAGTACAAATGCGCTATAAGGAACAACGCATGCAAAATATTAAATATGACATTGACAATAAGGGTATTGTATATATTTTAACAGAAGTTTATGATGACGATACGAAAAAAAAATACCTTAATAATGAATTTAATTATCATATAGAACTAATTACTGTGTTCAAGGATGAGGTTAACTATTCAAAATTAGACAATAGAAACTTCCACATCACTTCACTTAATTTATATGAACCGAAAAATAAGGACATGTATCTATTTGGATATTATGCTGATAATGTATTGGCAAAAGGTAATGCTAATGAGATGTTTATCGCCAAACTGAATGACCTTTTAGAGATTGAAGTTATTTCAAGTTTTGAAATTCCGTTAAATATTATTAGTCAATATGAATCAGAGAGTACGCAAGAAAAAAACATAAAGAAAGAGCAAAAAGGGATTTTAGGCATACCAAATTTAAAAATAATAGAAATCATTCCATTAGAAGACAGTTGCTATTTAATCATTGGAGAACAACGGACCGTAAGCTATAATGGCAATATGTTAATGTTTAGTTATAAAGATGTAATATTAACAAAAATAGATGCAAATGGCAAATTACAATGGATGAGTAAGGTTCCAAAAAATAATGGAGGGCCTACTGAAGAGGGTCCCAATTCCTATAAGTATATTAATTATAAAGGAGATCATTATATTGTTTTTTTAGGTATAGTAGACAAAAGTAACACCAATATACCCATTAAGCAAGATTCGGGTGAAAAAGGAATAAAGCTCATCATTTACAGCATTAATGATGATGGTGGTGATATTGATATTTCATCAGTTTTGAATTTAAAACAAGTAGAAATACAAGGTCAGATGATGCCCATAGCAATTTATAAGTATTCTCAAAAAAAAATTGTAGAAACACAAAATGGATTTTCAATAGAAATGAATAAAAAGAAAAAGCAAGATGTGATGGTTAATATAAGCATTGACTAGTACTATAAACACAGATTTAACTTAAAACAATAGCTGAAATCTTTAATTGCAAAGTGAGCCATAAATTCATATTCACACTATTTATAATCAATATAAATTAGCATTTTATCTATTTTAAAATATTTTTTTTTGATATTTTTTTCTAAATTTGTAGAATGATATTATTTTGCTTGACTATGTAAATTATGATATCAAAAGGCTACACATTTAATATTCACTATAAACTAAAAAAATGAAAACAACACAACTCTTATTTGCTATTTTGCTATTGCCATTATTGATGTTTGGACAATTAAAACCTTCACCAGGGTATGAATTAAAAACCGGGAAGCCTTATCCAGTAGTAGATGCAAACACTAAATCCTATTTCTATGATGGATCAATGGTAAATATGGTCAAAATCAACAAAAACAATATTGTTCTGCAAAAATACAATGCAGAAACTAATCAAGAAATAAGTAGAAAGCTCCTTCCTCCTTTAAAAAAGGGTGAAAAATTACTCAGTATCCAAAAAATAAAAAATACAATTTATATATTTACCTTGGTGGATATTAAAGCAACAGATCGATTTTCTTTATATGCAAGACCCGTTAATTTTGAAAATAATTCGATTGACGACAGAAAAAAAATAATTGATCTAAAAAGTGATTATCGTAATCAATTAGACTTCTATATATCATTTGATGATTCTAAAATTCTAATTACAAATCTTAAATATCAGAAATATAAAGACGATAAAAAGAATTACGATGTTATCGACATGATAGTATTTAACAATGAATTGGAAATTGAATGGAACAAAGAAGTTCAAATGCCTTATACGGAGGCTCAAATGAACAATATTGAATATGCAATTGACAGTAAAGGTATTGCATATATTATTACTGAAGTATATAATAGCAGCGTCCCCAAAAAGTTTGTAAATAACAAGAAGAATTATCACCTAGAACTTATGACTATTATTGAAGGAGAAATTTCAACTTCTAAAATAGACGATAAGGGTACTAATGTGAATTCAATCAGATTTCATGAAGTAGCGAATAACAAAATGTTTCTTGTTGGTTATTATAATGATAATATGAAAACTAATAATAGAAATTCTGATGGCGTTTTTGTAGCCAAATTAGATGATAACAGGGATGTTGAAACCGTTTCAAACTATAAGTTTCCACTTGAAATCATCAATCAATTTGAATCTAAGAATGTTCAAGAGAAGAATAAAAGAAAAGCCAAAAAAGGTAAGTTAGACTTCCCTCAACTTGTATTGCGAAATATTATATTAGGAGATGATGGAAGTGTTTTGCTAGTTGGCGAGCAATATTATTCTGTAACTACCACTACCACTAGTACAAATGGTATGACTACTTCACATACAACTTACTACTATTTAGATGTATTGTTAACTAAGATTAATGCAGATGGAGGGTTGGCATGGATGAGAAAATTACCCAAAAGTCAAAGAGGAGAAAGGTATCTTGGAGGTATGTCGTATAAATATGTATATCATCATGGCTTTCATTATATCCTGTATTTAGATAATTTAAAAAATATTGACTTACCCTTAGACAAGGCACCTGTGACCCATATTGATGGACGTGGTGGAATATTCACTGCTTACAAGGTTAGCGATGCTGATGGCACTGCAACTAAGGCATCCTTGCTAAACATTAAGGAAGTAAAGATTGCGGGAAATAAAAAACCTTTACCCATTTATCAGTTCTCTGTTAATAGAATTTTACAGACTCCAACTGGATTTGTTTTTGAAGCTTATAAAAAACAAAAACAAGATGTGATGATAAATGTAAAATTTGAAGAAAATTAAAGGTAGCGTATCAACTTTATGTATTAAGAAATCTATTATCAAAAAGAGCGCCTTCTATCGGGTGACAGAGGCGCTCTTAAAACAAAAAATGAAAAACATTATTACATGGCAAAGATAAGCCACAATTAAGCTTTTAAGCTATGATATTTATCAGAGTTAGATATGTATCGAAAAACTGAAAAGCCAAAAATGAGTCTAAAAACAAAAAGCCGTATTTCAAAGAAATACGGCTTTTTTAGTTTTCCAATTATCAAACTATTTTTTAGTTTCAATACCTGCTTTATAGATAACAGCTCGACTGCTTTTTCCATCCAGTTTTATCACTAAATCTTCATCAAAGTGAACCACACGAATAAATTCATCTTCATAAGTCGCCTCTAATGCATTGAGATATTCGTAGTCGTAAATTCCTTGTTTTATATAAGGATTAACCGTTAAATATCCAACTTGAAAAGAAGTGAGATTTTGAAAGAAGTGCGTTCCTTGACTTGGATCAATTCTATAATTATGCAATCCTGATTCTACAATAATTCTTGATTGACTAATCTGAGGCCATATAACAGGTATTCCTAGCCAGTGGTCTGAACTCCCCCATCTTCCTGGTCCAATAAGTATGTAGTTTTTATCTTCCTTAATGAATTTATCATTAATTTGCTCAATGATACTCGGTAATTTCTGGTTATTTGCAGCTTTAAAAGTCTCTGGTTTTACATAAACAACATCACGAATACCAGAATAAATTCCATTTCCCAGCGAAGAATCTGAATAAATGATGGCATCCTTTTCGTCTACATCTTCAAGCTCTACAATTTTGGACATTGAGCTTTCAACTATGGGTCTAATCTGTAGGAGGTTAAAAGTAAATTCTCCATCAGAATTTGGCCTAAGATTTACTGCAAATTCAATTTCAATTGGTTTATTCATATACTTTTCTCCAAGAGCAAGTATATCAATAATGATTTTTGCTAGCGGAAATCTATTGTATTTTAAGATATGAGCAAAAGTCACAATTTTTTTCCCTTCCCCATCAACACCATCTCTAATCATTTTAGAATGAAGATCATAGGTTGAAAGCATCATACGCATATAAGGATGATCTGGCAGTTCACGTGTAGAAAGATGTACCAAATTTACGCTATCATTAGTCGCAGGATAATACAGTTCTTGATTCATATCCAGAGCAAAGAACTGCTTTTGAGTGCTACTCAATGCTAAACCAGGTGTAGATAATTGAAGTATTTTGGTAGGGCTATTGGGTGAAAAACGCAAATTATATCCACTTCCTTCCACAATCTGTTTTCCAAGACCCAGTGCAATTTCTACAACTCCATCTTCAGCTTTCTCATCACCAATCGGATAAAAATTAACGGAGCGCGTTACACCAGCAAAACTGGGCATAAAATAATCACCATATTCATCACCACAAACTTCTTGCAACACAATGGCCATTTTTTCTTCATCAATTACATTCTTAGTTGCTGACATGTAGGACTTGCTGGCTTTAAAATAAACAGAAGCATATACACTTTTGATGGCATCAGCTACCTTCTTTAAGGACTTCGACTTTCCACTATTCAAAGGTAACATTACTGTACTATATATTCCTGCGAAAGGCTGATAATGCGAATCCTCCAATAAACTCGATGAGCGGATAGCGATTGGCCTTTCCACTACATCGATATATTTCTCCATATCTTGCAGCAAATACATGGGTAATGAAGCCCTAACAAAAGTCTCCAAGATAATATCATCGCTAGTATCAGAAAATGCAATGTCATATAAATTATTGGATTCCATAAAATCGTCAAAAACATCGGTACTAATCACGACTGTTTTTGGAATAGTGACAAAAACACCAGGATATTTTTGATGCAATTTATTTTCTTTCAATATGGCATCTATAAATGCCAAACCTCTTGCTTTTCCTCCAATTGATCCCTCGCCAATTCGAGCAAACATCACATATGAATCAAAGGAGTTGCGGTAGTATTTTGCAATTACACCCCTTCCTGAGTTTTTACGATAATCGACCAAGGCATTATAAATAAAATTTCTGACCTCTGTCAAGTCATTAAAATGCTCTGCTCTCATAAACTTAAACATATCAGCAATATGATATAAAGCTCTTGATTTTAACCATTTAGAAAAATGATTACGATTAATATGAAAGCGCAAAACATCATCAGGAACTTCCCTAATTAGATTTTGGAGTTCTTGCAAATCACTTGCTCTGCCAACAACTGTACATTCTTTTGGGTCATAAAACAAAAAGTCGCCAAATGAATAATTATTGATAATATAGTTTCTAAGACGTTTATTAAGCGTTTTTGAATTTTTATCTATAAAGTCGACATGAAGTCGCTTGGCATGGGTAATATTTTTAGCGTCAGAAGATTGCAGTAAAAATGGCATAAATCGATCTTCTTCGCGTATTTTTTTACACAATCTAAGTCCAGCATGAGGATCTTTTACTCCTTCACGCTCGTAGTTCATATCCGAAATTACGCCTAAAACATTATCTTTATAGCGCTCATAGTATTCTGTAACTTGCTCATAATTTGTGGCTAATAATATTTTTGGTCGACCACGCATTCGCATCGTTTTTTGATGTTCATTGAGCCCTTCCGACATAAACTTTTTCGATTGCAGAAATATAATCTTATAGATATTGGGCAAATAACTTGAATAAAAACGAACAGAGTCTTCAACCAAAATTATAACAGGCACTCCCACATGATTGACATCATACTCCATATTCATGGCATCCTCAATCAATTTTACAATAGCCAAAAGAATATCATAATGTCCCAACCAACTGAAAACATAGTCAACAGCATGTAAATTTTGCTGCTTAAGTCGCCTACTCACTTCATTGCTAAAAGGTGTAAGCACAACAATTGGGATATTTTCATATTTTTCTTTTATTTTTGAAGATAATACAAAAGGATCCATACCTTGCACACTCAACATATTGATTACAAGCTCAATATTTTCATTCTCCAAAACCTTAAAAGCTTCTAAAGCAGAAGATACTTGGATAAATTGAGGTGGATATCTTAAATTTAAAGCAACATATTCATTAAATATTTGTTCATCAATTCGGCCATCCTCTTCCAACATAAAAGCATCATATTGGCTACAAATAAGCATAATCTTATTGATACGCTTACTCATTAATTGATTAAAAGCCACATCGGTATTATAAAAGCTTGTATTTATCATTCCAATAAAATTAATTTAATAATCTCAATAAAAGAGAAAATAATTTCAAACAAAAATACTTAAAAATAGCATGGAACTAAAATGATATCTTAACATATTAAACCCGTTTTTTTTATTACAAGCTAATATTAAGAATAATACATCGCTATTATTAAACTCATTTTTGCAACAAGATGCACTTAGTAAAGTACATTAACTATTTATTTTGTATTAAGCAATAATACTTATTAGTGCAATAAAGAACTAATCTCAACAAATGTAATCATAATTTGGTCTTCTTAAATAAATCTTAAGCTCACAAAACCAGAAGAATACAAAGTTTAATTTAGCATAAAACTAATGTCGAATCTTTAATAAAATATGACTATTTAAGCTTGAATTTATGAAATAATTGTACTATTTCTATGAGTAAATTTTGACTACATTTGTAAATCTAAAGACAGTGAAACATTTTTTATTAATCCAAAACCTTCAAGCCGATGAAGACAATAATCATAATTACCATAAGCCTATTTTTAAACTTCTTTATGTATTCACAACATGCTATGCAGTGGGAAACAAACTACGGAGGAGATGGAACAGACGTAGCTCATTCTGCTATTGAAACTTCAGATGGAGGATTTATTATAGTAGGATCAACAGACTCCGAAGGCAGCGGAAAGCTTGACGGTTATGTCCTGAAAATTGATTCCAAAGGGAATAAGGATTGGGAAATGACTTATGGAGGTAGAAAGGATGATGAGTTTTTTGCCATAGCAGAGACAAAAGGAAATTATGCTATTTGTGGTTATAGTGACTCAAAAGGCAGTGGAGGAAAAGATTTTTGGCTACTTGTTATTGATCAAGAAGGACAGAAAATTTGGGAATACTTTTACGGATATGATAAAGATGAGGAAGCCTATGATATTATAAGCACTTATGACGGAAACCTAGTGATGGTAGGATATACAAAATCAAAGGGAGGCGGAGCTCGTGATTTTTATATCATCAAAGTTGATCCAAATAGTATAGGTAAAAATCAAGGAAAAGAAATTTGGTCAAGAAATATTGGCGGGTCAGGAACTGATTTAGCAACTAGAGTAAAGCAAAATCCGGAGGATAGTATGCTTTATGTAATAGGACATACTTCAAGTTATGGATCAGGTGGAATGGACCTATATTTCACCCAACTGACACCAGATCGTGGGTCACCTAAGCAGAAAAAATATATTGGCAAGGATAATTTTGAGCATGGTAATGATTTCTGCTTTACAGAAAATCATGGATATTTACTAGTGGGTGGAACGATGAGCGACAGCAAGGGCTATTTTGACGCTTGGCTTTATAAAATTGAAACTGAATTTTACAAAGAATGGGAAGAAACTTATGGTGGAGAAAAAGATGAGGAAATTATGTCGGTATTTAATGTTGGTGACACCTATGTTTTAGGTGGATTTACTGAAAGTATAGGAGAAGGAAAAGCTGATGCTTGGTTTATGGTCACCGACAAAACAGGTAAAATGATTCAGGAATTAACCTTTGGAGAAGATGGAAATGACAAAATTCATCGTATGATAAAAACTAGTGATGGAGGCTATTTGATGATTGGCGAAACGGAATCCAAAGGAGATGGTAAAGCTGATTTCTGGATTATTAAAATCAAATAAGTGAATACTACATTTTATATCATTGCTCTTAGCAGTAGCCTTTTTGGTGCTCTTATTGTTTGGTTTTTGTTTTACAAAAAATCAAATCAACAAGCCATTGATAACCAGCGATTCAAAGATATAATTTCTATTTTAGAAACGGAAATTTCGCAATTAAACAACAAGTTAAATGACAGCGAATTAGCTGTTTTAGAAAGCAGAAATTTGAAAGAACAAATTGCACTTTCCAATGCTGAATTAGAAACCGAATTGCGGCTTTTGAAAGAAAACATGGATGAACAATCCCATTGGAAAACAGATTTTAAACTATTGCAAGAAAATCTGCAAGTATTGGAAAGCAGTAAAATAAGATTAGAAGAAAACATCAGAGCAGAAAAAGAAAAAATTGCACAGCAGCAGGAAGATTTTAAATTACAAAGAGAACAGCTTAAAAGTGAGTTCAAGAACCTAGCTCAAGAGATTATGAAAAGCCAGAGTTCTGAATTTGCAACTCAAAGCAAAATAGATATTGCTCTGCTCATTGAGCCGATGAAAGAGAAATTAGAAAACTTCAAAAAACAAGTTACTGATGCTTATCATGAAGATGAAAGAGAGCGATTTTCTTTAAAAAATGAAATTAAAAACCTCCTTGATTTGAATAAAAACTTGAGTGAAGAAGCGCATAATTTAAGCTTAGCACTCAAGGGAGATAATAAAGCTCAGGGAGACTGGGGTGAGATGATTCTGGAAAGAATTTTAGAAAATTCAGGGCTCACAAAAGGCCGCGAATACTTTGTACAACAGAGTGTTAATGATGAAGATAACAAACGTTTTCGTCCAGATATAATTGTAAAATATCCTGGCGATAGATGCATTATAATTGATTCGAAAGTAAGTTTAAAAAGCTACGAGCAATATGTAAATTCAAATAATAATGATGATCAAAGAGCTGCACTGAAAGCCCATATCGAATCAGTAAAAAAGCACATTAAAGATTTGAGTGCAAAAAAATATCAATCTCTGTTTACAGATTGTAAATCACCTGAATTTGTGATGATGTTTTTGCCTATTGAACCTGCATATTTGTTGGCTGTGCAGAATGATCCTGACTTATGGATTAATGCTTATCAGAAGCAAATTTTATTGATAAGCCCCACCAATTTGATTGCAGCTTTGAGAATGATTGCCGAATTGTGGGACCATGATAAGCAAAATAAGAACGTTTTAAAAATTGCAGAGGAAAGTGGCAAGCTAGTTGATAAGTTTGTTGGGTTTTTGGAAGATTTCGACAAAGTTGGAGATTATCTGAAAAAATCTGAAGAGGCTTTTGAAAAAGCTAAAAACAAACTTAAGAACGGTAATGGGAACTTAATTGGTAAAGCCCAACGAATCATTGATCTAGGTGCTATTGCAAAGAAATCATTACCTCCAAATTATTCAATATCAGATGAAGACTAATCGTAAAAGTATATTCATTCTAAGCTTTCTAATTATGGCGGCGAATGTGTGGGGACAAAAGAATTTCAATAAGCAAAATTTTGCTGAAATGTATGATTTCAATCGTACTAAGTTGCATCCCCTATTCCAGTGTTACCACGAAAAAGATAGTAGCTCCACCATATTCTATCAAATAGATTATAGTGAACTAACTTATGCGATGAAATACGACAGCAGTTATTTTGCTCAGGCTAAAATACACTATGAAATATATTATAATTACAAAGCTAAAGACCTGCTCGACAGTGGAAGTGTGTATTTATTCGACCAAGCAAATTTCAATAAAGACAATAGCTCATTGGGTTCTTTTGAGGTTCCTATGAGCTATCGGAATAAATACCTTTTATTGCTAGAAGTGACTGATTTAAATGGCGATTACAGCGTAAAAATATTATTAGATGTTGACAAATATGACAAGCTATCACGTCAAAATTTTTATATCCGAGGCGAAGACCAACTTCCATTTTTGCAAAGCTATATCAATAGAAATAAGATTTTTCAAATTATTTCACAAAAAAATGAATATCCAATTATCAATATACGATATTTTAAGCCCAATCAATCTATTGCCAAATTACCGATGGAGGGAATCAAAAAAGTGGATAGAATAGTTAAAGCAGATACAATACTTAAAATACCAATGAAAGCAGGCTATAGCAATATTTTGCAACTTGAAGACCAAGGATATTATCATTTCTCATTTGATAGCACGGATCAATCTGGGTTTACAATATTCCAATTTACCAGCGATTATCCATACGTAACTTCACCCATGCAAATGGTGATGCCACTGCGCTATATTACCAGTAAAGCTGAATTTAAAGCACTTTTTGAGAGTGAAGACAAAAAGAAAGCAGTAGACGATTTCTGGATTAAAATATCTGGAAATAAGGAACGTGCAAAAAATATGATTAAGTTATATTATAACAGAGTGCAGAGTGCTAATCAATATTTTGTTTCGGACAAGGAAGGCTGGATGACCGACCGAGGAATGATTTACATCGTTTTTGGTGCTCCTGACATCGTTTACCGAGATGGCACAATGGAAACCTGGAAATATGGACTACAACAAGCCAGCAAGTCAATTACTTTTAATTTTTATCGCATCGAAAATCCATTCACTAATAATGATTATTGGATTGACAGAAGTACTAATTATACTGGACCTTGGAATAATGCGATTGAGATTTGGCGGAGATAAGTTGGTGGAATTTAAACTTAATTCAATTTCCTATCTAAACCCTTATTGGGTATACCTTTTATTGTGTGGCGTAATTTCTATAAATCTTCATTTCTAATAGTTAATTTGTAAATATTTTCACCAGCCTTACCCATCATTCCTGTAACTTCTTGTTCATAATCCCAAGAATTCCTGTCTGTATAATCTTTTGAAATTTCAATCATTTTAGCTGTGTCAATATATACACCCAAACTGTCAAACCAAACTAAAAAATTGTCACCATCATCATGAAGACCACCGTGAGTTGAAAACTGAGTTAATAAAAACATTTCTCCTTTATCTAGTTCCCTAATATTTATTGAGTCTTGCGAGTATTGGCTGTATGATACAAATATTATAGAATCTGATTGATTATCAATCCAATATTCATATCCACCATGTGGGTCACAAGCAGAAATTGAAATTATTATAATAATTCCTAAAAAGGTCGAAATACTTTTATAATTTAGCATGTTAAAAATATTTAATCAGTTACTGTGATTGTAACAGTTTTTTCATCAGACTTCAAACCGTTATGAGCAGTTAAATCAATGATGTAACTTCCTTTGTTCTCATAAATATGAGTTGGATTGGTTTCATCACCAATCGACATATCACCAAAATTCCAAGAAAACGATTTTGCATCTATTGATAAATTTGTAAATTTAACTTCCTGTCCCGCTTTGGGTTCGTTAGGCTCCCAAGAAAAATTAGCAATTGGTTTTTTTCCACAACTTGTGAATAATAGTCCAAATGCAACCAAAATAATAATTCTTATTAATATCATTTTTTCATATTCATAATTATTTGAATTAGCAATATCTCTGTTTTATGCCACACAACTTCTTTATTTAGTAATTAACCCTATGGTTTATTCCTCAAAAGACATCTATAGGCTTATCTTTTTCGTATTTGACCTCAAGTTTATAGAATACAGCAAATTTAAACAAAAAAAGTATAAACTACTAAAAATCTAATTCGCCAAATAATCAATCAAATCCCCAATATTTTCAAATTGAAAAAACGCATTATTATCCTTTAAATGCCATGTTGAATCTTCTTTATTCCAGTTAAGTTTTAGGGCTTCATCTGTGTTTTCTGAAATTCTGTAGCCGATTTTTTTCAAGGCTTTCTCTACCCAGATTTCTTCAAGTGATGCATTATTTTGAGCTAAATAAATAGTTTTATTTAAGGCTATATTAATTTTGAATGAGCCTGTAAAATGGTCAAAATCTGAGGATAGTGCACCAAAGACTTTTTGTAATTTACTATTCAAAATCAAATCTTCGGGAGCGCCCACTTCTACCCCGTTTCCATCCATTAACCAAAGTCGATTTGCTGATTGAATGGCCAAATCCAAATCGTGAGTCGCCATCAAAATAGCTTTATTATCAACGGTGGCAAGCTTTTGCAATAATTTGGTGATTTCTACCCGATTAACAATATCCAGATGCGAAGTGGGTTCGTCCAAAATAATGATGGAACTCGATTGAGCCAAAGCTTTTGCAATCATCATTTTCTGACGTTCGCCATCGCTTAATTGATGCACCAAGCGCTTGGCTAAATGCTCAATTCCAACCAAATGGATGGCATGCTCTACAATTTCGTGATCCTGCTTGCTCAATTTCCCCAACCAATTGGTAGATGGATATCTACCTGAGCTCACCATATCATAAACCCGAAAATGTGGCGCATAAACATGGCTCGTCAAAACCACGGCAATTTCCTTAGCCATGGAGGCCGTATTTTTCCCCATATTGGATGGCAAAATAACTTCACCGCTCAAAGCAGATTGCAGACTGCATAAAGTGCGAATTAGTGTCGATTTTCCAGAACCATTTGCGCCCAATAAAGCTACCAATTGACCAGAATACAAGGAAAGATTTAGATTTTCCAAAACTGTATGCTGGCTTTCAACATTGCGATATCCAATGCTCAAATTAGCAGTGGATAAGCATTCTTGCTGGCTATTTTGCTTAGTATTTGGCATGAATTCTTTTATTTTGAAGTATAATCCAAATGACTACTGGCGCACCAAATATAGCCGTTACCGAATTGATTGGCAATACACTAGAAGATCCAGGTAATTGTGCAATCATATCGCAAACCAACATCAATATAGGTCCAAGTAAAAGTGAGGCAGGTAATAAAATTCGATGATCAGAAGTATTGAAAATATTGCGAGCAAGGTGCGGAATGGCTACTCCAACGAAAACAATTGGTCCAGCAAATGCTGTAATTACGCCAGAAAGTACACTACTGATTAATATAACCATCAATCGCATTCTTTTAACCGATACACCCAAAGAAAGTGCGTAATCTTCATTAATTAAGAGCGCATTCAGAGGTTTTATCAAAGCAAGGCTAAAGATTAAAGATACGAAGGTCAACACGCCTAAAATGGCTAATTCGTGCCATCTGAATCCTCCTAGACTTCCAAAAGTCCAGATGATAAAACGTTGTAAAAGTTCAGCTGAGCTAAAATATTGTAAAACGCTCACTAAAGCTGCTGTAATACTGCCAAACATGAGTCCAACGATAAGCAAAGACAAGGTGTCGTTTACTTTAATGGAAACACTCATAACGGCCAATAGAACCATTAGCGAGCCCAAAATGGAAAATAAGCTCAAGCTTCCAGAAACGAGAATTGAGGAAGCAAAAATACCAGCTCCTCCTAGCATCACAAACACAGCTACGCCAAGACTTGCGCCACTACTTATGCCCAAAACAAAAGGACCAGCAAGGGGATTCCGAAATAAAGATTGTAATAATAAACCAGAAACAGGAAGTCCAAAACCAATTAAAATGGCTGCGATCGTTTTTGTTAATCTGAGTTCCCAAACAATAAAATATTCTGGCGAACCAACTTTGCCATCCACCAAGATATTCACTAAATCGCCAAAAGAAATCCAAGTGCTGCCCACCATTAAATCACCTAAAATGGCTATCAATAATAAGCTTAATATAATCCCAAACTTTAGCTTTAGCGAAAAATTCATATTCAATTAAAAATTACAATCGACTTATTATCATTATTTTAAAGCCTCATAATAATAAAAGTCAGCTTTATATTCTTGGGGGTGAAAAATACGAATTAAATCCGAAAGTATTTCATTGGGTCTGCAAATTCCTCTTTCCCAATAATTATTGGCACCATCAGCATGCATTTGCTTCAAATGATTGAAAACACGCTTATTTTTTGTGGCTGCAAATACGCCATATCTAGAATTAGCCCTAATTAATTCTTCGTAAGTTTTATAAGGAGCTTCAATCCAAATTGGCGCATTTAACTGGTTCTTAATTACTGATTCTAAGGCTAATGACAAACTACCAGCTCCACTGGTATTTTTCCAAAAATAATTACTTCCAGCATCATTCAGTAGCTGAACCTTATAACTTTTTCCGTTGGGCATATACCAAATATCCTTAAACAAAGCGCCCACCAAAACATCTTGATTGGGGTCAAAATTAGATGCACTATCCTTTAAAGCCAGATATTCAGCTTCGATACCATTAAATACGCTATCAGCCATAGCTTCTTTATCAATAAAAAGTGCGAAAAACTTAATCCATTCAGCCCTACCCAATGGACTTTGATCTAACCAATCGAAACTGTAAATCACAGGAATTCCAAGATCCCGAAGCTTATCATCCTGCGATAAATCGGAGCTATAGGGTGTTTGAATAAATAAGTCGAGTTGTGAACCAAGTATTTGTTCGTAGTCAATTTGCTCAAAAAAGCCCAATTCAGCAATTGCACCCTCATCCACACTTTTGCGAATTGTGGAATGAAATACATTCTGCTTTTTAGAGATCGCTTTTACTAAATCAATGGCGTTTAATTCGTTCAGAAAACCGATTGAAGAAGCAGACATTAAACCTATTCTTTTTACGGGTGTAGCAATTCTTAAATCAACTGTAGGCCAATTATCACTTATGGGATTTTGCTGATGATAGAGTAAATATGTTTGTAAAGTATCACTTTCACTCCAAGGACTTAAAATATTAATTATGCGATAATTATCCAAATACTGAATACGAATATTTTGATTATATTTAAAGGTAGTTTTAAAAGGAGGAACTTCTTTAGAGTCCTGTTCAGCCGCAGCTATCTGGACTTCATTATCCACCGATTTTTGAAACTGGCAAGCCGATATCAAAATCAAAAAAAGAAAAAATACTATATTTCTAATCATGTATAAATTTTTGCAAAGGTAGAATTCTTAGCTGGCAAAAAAACGAATATTTTGAAAAATTTAGCATAAAAACATCTGCTAATTGACAAAAGAAATTGTATTTGAATAATTGTCATTAAGAACTGCAAATCGTAATATTAAATTTTCATCTGCCCTTTCAGGGCGGTGGTAAAATTTAGGTTTTACCCAAGGCTTCGCCTTGAGTTGAATTAATCTGCCACTTTGTGGCGAATCTATAAATATTTATTAAGCCTAAAAGCCATAAATATTTTCTTATCAATAACTTAAGTACAGGACTATTGATATCCAAAAAGCGGGCATAAAGCCCAAATTAATTTAACCCGAGGCAAGGCCTCGGGGCATGACCTCCAACTAATCATGCGTCCTGAAAGGACAAATAAAAACAATTTGGAATAAAAAGAAAAAGCATAAAAAAAACCACTCATTACACAGGGTAATGAGTGGTCTTAACATTTAAAACTTATATTATTATAAGATTCCTTGGTCTAACATAGAGTTAGCAACTTTAAGGAAACCTGCAATATTAGCACCTTTCATATAGTTTACAAAACCATCTTCTTCAGTTCCGTATTTCACACATTGAGCGTGAATTTCAGTCATGATGTGGTGAAGTTTATCATCCACTTCTTTTTCTGTCCAAAGGTATTTCATAGAGTTTTGGCTCATTTCTAAACCAGAAGTAGCAACACCACCAGCATTAGAAGCTTTACCTGGAGAATAAAGAATTTTGTTTTCCAAGAATACTTCAATAGCTTCAGGAGTACAAGGCATATTAGCACCTTCACCTACACAAATACAACCATTAGCAATAAGCATTTTTGCATTTTCCTCATTCAACTCATTTTGAGTAGCACAAGGTAAAGCAACATCAACTTTTACTTCCCAAGGACGTTTTCCAGCAATAAATTTTGAACCTGGAAACTCTTCAGCATATGGCTTAACGATATCATTATTAGTAGCACGAAGCTCTAACATATAGTCAATTTTGTCACCAGAGATACCAGCTTCATCATAGATATAACCATCAGGACCAGAAATAGTAACAACTTTACCACCTAATTCAGTTACTTTTAGAGCAGCACCCCAAGCAACATTACCAAATCCAGAAATAGCAACACGTTTACCAGCAAAATTTTCGCCTTTAGTAGCCAACATTTCCTTAGCAAAATAAACATTACCAAAACCAGTAGCTTCTGGACGAACTAAAGAACCACCCCAGTTTAAGCCTTTACCAGTAAGTACACCTGTATGCTCTTTACGAAGTTTTTTATACATACCAAACAAGAATCCAATCTCGCGTCCACCAACTCCGATATCACCAGCAGGTACATCAGTATCAGGGCCTATCATATAATGAAGTTCCATCATAAAGCTTTGGCAAAAACGCATTACTTCATTGTCAGACTTACCTTTAGGATCAAAATCAGAACCACCTTTACCACCACCCATAGGAAGTGTAGTTAAGCTGTTTTTGAAGATTTGCTCGAAACCTAAAAATTTAAGGATACTCAAGTTAACACTTGGGTGAAAACGCAAACCGCCTTTATATGGGCCGATAGCATTGTTAAATTGTACACGATAACCTAAGTTAACATTAACTTTTCCATTATCACCTACCCAAGGCACTTTGAAAGTTAAAATACGGTCTGGCTCAACGATACGATCGATGATTCCATTAGCCTCAAACTGAGGATTTTCGCTTACAATTGTCTCAATAGATTCTAATACTTCACGCACTGCTTGAAGATACTCTACTTCACCTGGATGTTTTTTCTCCAAGTTGTTCAATATTTGTTCTACGTTCATTTGATATGTTTTAAAATGGTTGAATCTAAATAAATTATCAGAGGCAAAAGTAGTTTTCACTCTTTTATCTTCCATTAAAGTATTGGTGTATTATTGACACGCTTATATTGAGAATTGTCAATAATTAATTCAATCAGCTGATTTATATCCGATTACAACAATTTATTGATGTAAATATAGCTTTTAGAAAGGTGTTAGTTTGTGTTGAAATTAGATAGATTTTAGAGATACGGTCAGCCTAATTCAGTACTACCCAAACATCAGCTACTATAAGGAATTATATTAAATATAGGCCGTTCTTAAACAGATATTACTTAGCCTTTTTAACAAATTTAGTTAAAATCACAATCATCTGACCTTCTACTTTCCCTTCAATTTGCTCATGATTATCTGTAACTAAAGATATTTTACGAACAGCTGTACCACGTTTAGCAGTTAGGCTAGAACCCTTAACATCAATGCTTTTAGTCAAAATTACGGTATCTCCTGTTTCTAGTATTGCACCATTGCTATCAACATGTTTTTTCACATCAGATTGATCAATACCTTCACCAGTGGCTTTTGCCCAATCCCTGGTTTCATCATCAAGATATAGCATGTCCAAGAGGTCTTTTGGCCAGCCTTGATTCGCTAATCTATTAAGCATTCTCCAGGCAACTACTTGCACACCAGGTACCGCACTCCACATACTATCATTCAAGCACCTCCAATGATTAGGGTCTGTATTTTCCGGATTATCTATTTGATCTAGACAAGTTGAACAAAGGTGGATTTTTTCGTCCATTCCACGTCCAACGGATGGCAATACATTAAAAATCATTAATTTATCATTTGCACCACATAATTCACAATTTGAATTACTGCGTGCTAGTATTTCTGTTTCAATACTCATATATCAAATTTGTAGTTTCTATTTTACAAGCTGCAAAATTAGCTTAATAATGTTTACTATAAATTTAAGATAGTTTTTGATTACTCAAATTGTTAATTTTGCCATTTACAAATGAGCATGATTTGAAAATCATTTCATCTATCTAAATCATCTTAATTTATATGTATAAAAAAGCATTTAATATCTTAAACAAGGTCTTTCGGAGTGATCAAATCTTCAAATATGGATTTAATTTTGCACCCATGTATCGCCGAACTGTTGGCCGTATCACACATGTTTCCAAAGACTTATTATCTATAAAAGTTGAGATTCCACTAAATTATAAAAACAGAAATTATACTGGTAGCATTTTTGGTGGAAGTTTATTCTCAGCTACCGACCCCATTTATATGATACAATTAATTCAGATTTTAGGAGATGATTATGTCGTTTGGGACAGAGCCGCAACGATAAATTATAGAAGACCAGCACGATCAAAAGTAAATGCAACTTTTCAGTTTACTGAAGCAGAAATCACTGATATAAAGCAGCAAGTTATTGATAGTAAAGAAGTTTATGTAAAAAAGAGCTTGAATTTATTGAGCGATACTGGGCTTGTATTTGCCGAATTAGAAAAAACAATGTACGTAACAACTCAAGAATTCTATAAAATAAAAATGAGAGATCGAGCCATAAAAGACCAAGCCTAGTTTATTATGAAATCAAAACAAACCCCTTTTTACATATTAATTATTGGAATATTTATTACAATCATTTCTCCTTTCATATTTTCAGAAGGGATGTTTATGGATGGACTTCTATATGCGATAGTTTCGAAGAATTTGGCAGAAGGTCATGGTAGTTTTTGGTTTTTGCAATTAACAGAAACATTACATCCTGATTTTTTTGAACATCCACCATTAGCATTCGGATTGCAAAGTATATTCTTTAGAATTTTTGGAGATAGCATTTTCATCGAACGCTTTTATTCTATTGGCACTTTTTTCATTACTGGTTTTATTATTACTCGTATTTGGAAGAGAATCACGACAACAAGCTACCATCAATTAGCTTGGCTGCCTCTCCTATTTTGGGTTTCAATTCCATTAATCACTTGGGCTGCACCTAATAATATGCTCGAAAATACTATGATGATTTTTACAAGCTTATCCGTTCTATTTATGCTAAAAAGCATTGATAATCATCGTATTATAAATTTATTTCTGGCTGGAATTATGCTATTTCTTGGTTTTCTAAGCAAAGGACTTGTTGCATTTTTTCCTCTAGCTTTTATTTTTTGGTTATTCGTTTTTAGGCAAAACCTTAGTTTTAAACGATTTATATTTGATAGTTTTATTGTAGTGGCTGGATTAATATTTCCAATATTACTTTTATATTTATTGATGCCACAAGGAATTGAGAGTTTATCAACCTATTTTAGTGTGCAAATTATGAATAGCATCAATAATGTACAAACTGTTGGAAGTCGCTTTTTTATTATATGGAAATTGGTTCAAGAATTAATTCCCCTTTTTGTTATTGTCATGATAACTTTGCTTTCAAGTAGAAAAATAAAAACTCCTAAAAGTGATCTAAAGTGGGTATATATTTTCCTTGCCTTAGGATTGTCAGGAGTTATACCAATCATGATCAGCATGAAGCAAAGTGGATTTTATATTTTAGCCACTTTTGCATTTTTCAGTCTAGCAATTGCTTACTATATGGCTCCGAAAGTGCTGGGGATTTATGAAATACTTCTTTCAAAAAAGACAGTTTATAGAACATTCAAATATTTAAGCTACAGCATATTAGTAATTGGAATTATCATGTCAGTTACCCAAACAAATCATATTTCGAGAGATCAAGAAATTGTGGAAGATGCGCGAGCAATTTCAAATATTTTGCCAACTAATCTGATGATTTCTGCTCAACCAGAAATAAGACCAGAATGGTCGATGCATGGTTATTTATATCGCCATTCTAACATTAGCCTTGAAACAAAAACTCCTTATGATCGCCAGTATTTGCTTGTAAAAAAAGGATATCAAAGTGAATATTTGAACAATTATAAAAAAGTAAATATTGATTTACACCTTTACGATTTATATGAAACTATGGGTATAGAATAATTGGTATCTGAATCAAATCAAACCCAGTATTTAATGTGAATCATCTTGCTTCATCCAATAGGGAAGTTCATCATCATAATCATCCATATCATCACTTTCATCAGGGAAATATTGCTTTGGTTTGGGAGCATCTTTTCTAAAATAGATGGCAAATATAATTCCTACCACTGCTCCCATTGCATGCGCTTGCCACGATATGTTTTCATTGGGAAAAAACTCTGGAAAAAATCCCCAAATCATACTACCATATAAAAATATGATAAGCATTGAAAAAGCCATCAGGCGTATTTCTCTCTGAATAACAGCACTTACCACATGAAAAAAAGCCAAAGAATATACTAATCCACTTGCTCCAATATGCCAATTGCCACGAGCAAAAAGCCATAAATACAAGCCCGATGTGAGCCAAAGCCCTATGAAAACCTTATTAGAAACTTTAGGATAATAATAGTACAGCGCAGAAGTAAGCATAAAAAAGGGAACAGAGTTTCCTAATAAATGGCCCCAATTACCATGAATAAAAATACCCGTAATAATGCCTTGCAGTCCATTGAAATGAAGCGGATGAACACCTAAAAAATAAAAGCTCAGGGAGAAATACCATTGAATCCACATCAATACCCACATTACAAGCAGCATCAAAAGAGGCAAGTACAAACTCCTGAAAAATTTAGTTTCTTCTATGTTCACTTTATTGAATAATCAGCTTTTGAGTAATTGTATTGGACTGAATATAAATTAATACATTATAAATTCCTTTACTCCAGTTATCTACATTAATTTTAAATTGGTCTGAATTGATATCTGTACTATAAAACACCTGTTTTCCTGAGATATCCAAAATTTCAATTCCATTCATATTGCTAGATGATTTAATAAAAAAAGTAGAATTTGTAGGATTGGGATATACTAAAATATTTTGAGGATTTTCAGTATCACTGATAGAAATAACAGCGGGAACTAATTGCACATTCTGCATAGTAGCCGTATTTGCACCAATCTGAACCATATACATTATTTTTGAATAATAATTTGGAGCCGAATACTTTACGTCATAAGTAGAAGCCTCAATAGGCCTATAATAAAAACCTGAATCGTTAGTATAAACTTCAGTACTATCAAAGTCATGATTTAATATTTCTATTTTAGCTTTAACAGCAAAACCAGTAATGGAATCTGTTACCTGCCCTTGAAGACCATAGGTGCACTCTTGCAAATAATTGAGCAAAGAAGGCTTAAGATAATTCCAATAAAGTGGCAAAGTACTTTCTGCTACCAATTTAGTATTTGAAATCTCTATAGTAACCTCTCTACAATGTTGCATATAATTCATATAATCTTGGCGACCACCTGTAATTCTATACCATTGATATCCATTGGTATATCCACCCAAATAGGAAAGATATCCAGATGGAGAATTAGCATGAACGGTATCTGAAAAATCTTTAGAAACATTAATCCACCAATTATCATCTGCATTTAGTTTTGCCCAAGTATCCCAAGGATAATTGACTACCTCTTGACCACCATGAAAATTACCAGCCATTGTAAAATGCATGCTATCAGCAAATGCCATAAATATATTGGTTTCTGGCTGCCAAGTCTTGCCGTCAGGATGCGGGCCATCATTCGGATCTGGATAATTTCTATTCAAATCCACATTATTTGCATTATAACGTTTTGCAGCAAATACAGTATTATTGCCTCCAAAGTAAGTTCCGTCAGGGTTGGCTAATGGATTAATCCACAGATCGATATTGTTTAAAAGAGATTGAATTCGCGTATCCGTGGCATAATTTTGCAATAAATAATCAATCAATCGAAGCATCAAAACATAACCAGTAATTTCATCACCATGGATTGATGAAGTATATAAAAACTGAACTTCATTATCTTGATTATGAACACTATCACCTATTTGTACAGCTAATATCTGACGTCCACTATTCAAGGTGCCAAGAACATGAAATTTACAAATATCGGGATAGTTAATCGCGAATTGGTGCATCAAACTATCATACTGAAAGTATGTTGGATAAGCGTCCCAATTAGCTGTAAAAGAACCCACGCTACTTGCCATTTTGGGAATAATCTCCATCGAAGGTACTGCCTCCAACAAAAAAGGCATCTTATTGAGGTTAATTGTAATTAGAGCTTCTGCATTGGCATAAAAATAAACTCTTGAGTTTTCTATTTTGTCAAAACTTAATGCATTAAAGCCCGATTTATTTTGAGAAACCTGAACTGAATCAAAACTTAAATACACCTCTCCTCTTTGCTCTAGTTGAGTCATAACAGATTGTATATCTAAATTTTGAGCATTTAACACATGAGAAAATACGAAATAGAATATAGCAAAAAGCAGTAAACGAATATGCATATTTTAGATTATTTTAGATTAGATTCTGAAACTAATCTTTTTAGTTCATTATTTAGTACTTTATTTATTTTCACCATTGGAAGTCTTAAATGATTACCCACTATACCCATTTGATCCAATACAGCTTTTACTCCAGCAGGATTACCATCAGCAAAAAGTGCGTTTATGATATCTAGCATTTGATATTGCAATTCTATAGCTCTAGTTTTATTCTTACCGCCAAGCATTAGCTTTACCATTTCACTCATTGCAGCAGGATAAGCATTGGCCATAACAGAAATTACACCATCAGCACCACAAGCAATCATGGGTAAAGTAAGAGCATCGTCTCCCGAAAAAACTTTAAAATCAGCTTTACGATGTTTTATAATTTCCATTACTTGTATTAAATCACCACTTGCTTCTTTAATTCCAACAATATTACTATGATTTTCAGCTAATTGTAGACATGTCTCTGGCAAAATATTACTAGAAGTTCTTCCAGGAACATTATATAACACGATTGGCAAATCTGTAGCTAAAGCAACTTCTTTAAAATGGCTCATCATACCCCGTTGATTGGGTTTGCTATAATAAGGCGCAACAGATAAAATACCATCTACACCCTTCGTATTCATAGCTTTAACTTCCAAAGTTAAATGTCGAGTATCGTTACTTCCCATGCCTACCATAATGGGCAATTTGCCTTCGTTGCTATCTATAATTGCATTTAAAACTGTTGATTTTTCATCAGTATTAAGTGTTGCAGTTTCGGCAGTCGTTCCTAGAGCAACCAAGAAATCAACATTTCCTTGATGCATATGTTGCACCAATGCATCTAAAGACTTGAAATCAATATTTCCATTCGCATGAAATGGAGTGACTAATGCAACGCCTGTACCGGCAAATTTGTTTTTCATATTTATTGTGTTTTAACCATTTCTAAATAATGTAATAATTCCTTCAAAAATAAATTAATATTCTCAGGATCAATACCTTCCAACATAAAATCATAAATACTAGAATTATTATCTTGCTTTAAGCCTACTTTGCAATGTGCCATTGAGGTATTTGCTAAATATTTTAAAGTTGGGTTATTTATAAAATCCAAATCAATTAATAAATCAAATTCAGAATTGATAAATTCAGAACTAAACTTATTTATTGGTAAACCATACCAATTAACTTCTTTTCTTTTAATATAATTCAATGAGATTGTAACATCAGCATAATGAGGAAGTTCAGACATTTGAACATAACCAATTGCCCTTACGTCTTTTTTTAGCGTTCGCAAATGCCTAACTAAATGCGCAGCACGATTATATTTATTCTCGTCAGAGGCATTAAAAAGAATACCGACAGTTTTAACCTGATTAAACTCAATTAACCGAACAGTTCTTTGCTGTCCAGCATGAATAATCTTAGCTTTACGATTTAGTAAACCCTTCTTTATGTTTCCAATTATACTCAAAATCAATAATTTAAATTAACACTCCAGCAATGCAACTTTTAAAAAGTAGCACGAGTCATCTGTTGTGATTTATGGTTTGTAAAGATAATATTTTTATAAGGGAGAAATATATTAAAAATTTATGCATTTATTGAGCAGATACCGATTTGATATGCTCCATTAAAAAAGTACAGTAGCGCTACAATATCCATTATATTTGCAGAGGCTAATTTTAAAGCAAATACAATAATAACACTATTCATTTGAATTTAGAGTATTTCATATCTAAACGGTTCCTGAAGGAAAATAAGAAGAAGTTTTCACAAGCTGCAGTTCGTCTTTCGGTATTGAGCATTGCTTTAGGTCTGGCAGTTATGATTTTATCTGTCAGTATTGTAACTGGATTTCAACAAAGCATTAGAACTAAAATTTCAGGTTTTGATGGGCATATTCAAATTAGCAAATATGATTTCAATAATTCGATAGAATTGCCTCCCATTGATCGTGATCTTGGACTTGAAATGCTGATTGCTGACCATGATGGTGTCAAGAGTATTTCCACATTTGCCTATAAAGGAGGCGTGGTAAAATCCGGAAAAATAGTTCAAGGATGCTTATTTAAAGGAATTGATGGATCCTATAATTGGGAATCCTTTGAAGATTGGTTAGTAGAAGGCGAAATTCCCAATTTTAACGATAGCTTAAAAAGCTATAAGATATTAATATCTAAAGAATTTTCTCAAAAATTGGCCTTAGGTATTGATAGCCCCATGCTGATGTACTTTATGCAAGATCCACCTAAAATTCGTAAATTTACTATTGCAGGAATCTACGAAAGTGGCTTTCCTGATTTTGACAATAAGTTCATTTTTGGCGACATACGTCAAATCCAAAAACTTAATCAATGGTCTGATAATCAAGTGGCAGGTTACGAAATATTGCTTGATAATTTTGACGATATGGATTTGCAAACCAAGTGGATGTATGATGAAATAGATTATAATTTGAAAGCTTTGAATTTAAACCAGCGATATCCATTTATTATGGATTGGCTAAATTTGCTTGACACCAATGTATATTTCATTCTTGGATTGATGATATTAATATCTGGCATTGGAATGATTGCAACATTGCTCATCATGATTTTAGAAAAAACAAAATTTATTGGCAGCATGAAGGCTATGGGTGCTTCAAATAGAAGTATTCAAAAAATATTTATCTATCACAGTATTTATTTGAGCATAAAAGGATTGTTTTGGGGAAACATGATTGGAATTGGTTTTTCCTTATTGCAAATCTATTTTAAAATTATCCCTTTAGACCCTTCTACTTATTACATGGATGCCATTCCTATCAACCTTAATATAGTTCATATAGTCTTATTAAATTTAGGAGTGCTTTTTATTATTGCATTAATGATGTGGTGGCCATCACGAATAATTGCCAAAATTTATCCTGTAAAAGCTTTACGCTTTGAGTAAAAATATTTGAATTATGAAAAATAAAATTAAGCTTTTTCCCTTGTTGCTATTGATTGTCAGTTCATTTTCATTAAAAGCCCAATCTCAATTTGGAGCAAATTTGGCATATGGTATCCCCTATTATAAGATTAAAGTCAACACAGACCAAACAGAAATAAAATACCAACCTTTAAAAGCCTATGAACTGGAGCTGAATTATAAAAATCGCTGGCCAGGGCTAGTTAATTTTGGCAGCTCTGTATCATACCAATATAAGAGCGCTCATTTTGATGTTAACCAAAAATATTTGGACGGAAATACCCAAAGATATTCAGATTATGAATTGAATTATTTGTACTTGAAAGTATTTCCAGAATTTGTGATTGGCGACAAGATTAAATACTATTTACAAATTGGGCCAAGCTTTTCTATTCTATTTAAATCAAATATTGATGGATATACCGATGTATTCCAAAACAATAATGATTCGGCATTATCTAGAACAATTGAATCTGGCAGCGCATCTGAAGATTTCAAACTACTCACATTTGGTTTCTTTACTGGTATGGGCGTTGATATTCCAATCAGCAAGCAATGGAAAGTATCTGGAAATATTCAATATCAATTCAATACAAGTGAATGGTACGCGAAAGAGGACAACTCATATAGTGAGCGTAGTTTATTTTTCAAACTAGGAGTAGTATATACCCTTCCACAATTGTCAGACGAAATAGATTAATTCTATTAATATATCCATACAATTTTCTACAGAAATTTATATTCTAAAGTCCTTTTTGACCTTAGCTAAAAAAGTAATTTATATTGACATATATTAATATTTTAATTATTATATATTTTTTAGTTATTTAGATAATAATTATTTTTTTTTATATACTTGCAAAGTATTTAAAACAAAATCATACAATGAAATTATTACCTGAAAGAACCGTAGAAAGGTTAAGCCAATATCGACGTGTATTACAGCGTGAAATGGATAACGGAGTTGAACATATTTATTCTCATGATTTAGCTGCATTATTACACCTAACACCAGTGCAAGTACGTCGTGATATTATGTTAATACAGCATACAGGCACTTTGCGCAAAGGCTATAATATTTCAAATTTGATTCAATTAATTGGGCAAATTATTGACTGTAGTGGCCAACAAAAAGTGGCTATCGTCGGAATTGGAAAATTAGGACTAGCATTGCTTAATTATATGACTAGCAATAATACTAAGCTCCAACTTAGTGCTGTTTTTGACAATAATCAGGATAAAATTGGATCTTCCTATTCAGGAGTTTTATGTCATAGTATTGATCAACTTAAAAAGATAATTAAACGCGATAATATTACAATTGGTATTCTAACTGTTCCTGCTGATGAGGCGGTCAGACTTTCTAAAATAATGACTGATGCTGGTATCTTAGGAATAATCAATTATACACCAGTTTCACTTAATATTGAAGGTGTATTCCTAGAGCAGTATGACGTAATTACTTCTTTAGAAAAAGTTGCCTATTTTGCTAAACCTTCCAATATTGTTTTATTGAATGAGAGAATAAACAAAAGCTAGTTATTTACATAATTAGCAGCATAAAAGCGAATTATGATAATTAAAATATTAGGAACCGGTTGTCCTACTTGCAAAGCCTTAGAAAAGCGTGTCCATAAAGTAATAGATAATCATCACATAGATGCTGAAGTTATTAAAGTAGAGGAAATTATGGATATATTAGAATATAAAATCATGTCAACTCCAGGTCTGGTTGTGAACGAGCAAGTAGTTAGCAAAGGACGGATTCCATCAGAATCAGAAATATTGTCTTTTTTAACGCACTAAAAATCAATTCATAATTCCCAACGTAGACCTACCTCACTCCTAGCAAGAAAAACAGAATTTCAAACATTTTTTTACTTCCAGCGAAAAGACAGCAAAGTGATATCGTCAAATTGCTCTGCATATCCTCTAAATATTTCTAAAGAATTGAACATAACCTTATTCAAATCCATTGGTAATATTTGAGCGTTTTGAGCAATAATCTCCTCCATCCTTTCCTCACCAAACTCTTCATCCATAAGGTTTTGAGCCTCACTTACTCCATCTGTAAACATGACTAGCTGGTCTCCTTTATTGAGATTAATTTCTCTGAGGCCAAATTCAATTCCTTCAATTACACCTAATGCTGGATTTGAAGTTCGTTCTAGAGTAGTTACATTATTGTTGCTCAGCAGTAAAGGCGAATTATGACCTCCATTTGAATAGGAAAATAATCCGTTATCAACATCTAGTATTCCATAAAAAGTAGTCGTAAACATAGATTCCTTATTCTCTTTTGCAATATAATTATTTGCCAATTTCAATACTTCATTGGCTTTCAAACCTTGATGAGCAAATATATTTATAGCCGTGTGACTAATCAGCATAAATGCAGCTGCGGAAATTCCTTTACCCGAAACATCGGCAATTAAGAAACCTAAATGCTTGGAATCAATTTCAAAGACATCATAAAAATCACCACCAACATATCTTGCAGGCTTAATAAAACTTCCTATTTGAACTTCAGTAAAATCTCTAAATACTCCATTAATACTTGGCAAAAGTGAAGCCTGAATTTGAGCTGCAGCCTTAATTTCATTTTCCATAGAAACAAGCCGATCAATTTCTATTTGCTGATTTTTGAGATATTTAATTCTATCTTCTGTTTTAATAATTGTAGCTTCTAAATCACTGAAATCTATTGGTTTATTAATAAAATCAAAGGCTCCTCTATTCATCGCCATTCTAATATTTCGCATATCACCATAGGCGCTCAACATTACAATTTTCAATAATGGCCTATTCAATTTCGCTACTTTGTTTAATAAAGTAAGTCCGTCCATAATTGGCATATTAATATCGGCGAGTACCATATTAATTTCAGGATGTTGCATCAGAATATCCAGTGCCTCTTGACCATGACTAGCATGAAAAAATTGTAATTCATTTTTTCTTATTTGTCTACGAAATTTTTGACGCAATAATTCTTGCATGTCCATTTCGTCATCCACACTTAATATATTAAACGGCATCGCTTATTTGTTTCAGATTCTTAGGTATTTCTATAATAAATCGACAATTTGCGCCCTCTTCACTATCAACTTCAATTTTACCATGGTGCATTTTTGTAATGATATCATAAGTCATTGTAAGCCCTAAACCAGTGCCTCTGCCAGCAGGTTTGGTAGTAAAAAATGGGTTAAATATTTTATTTACGATACTCTTATTCATCCCTAAACCATTATCTTCAATGATAATTTTAAAATTTTCATCAAAGTTATTGGTGGTCACCAAAATATGACCTTTAAAATTGGGTATCGATAACATTTTCTCCTCCAATGACTGGCATGAATTATTAACGATATTGATAATTACTCTTCCTAAATCCTGGTGAATCACATTTTGATCTTTAATATCTGAATCTAAATCAAAAACCAATTCTGAAATAAAATCTGGGTTTTGACCCCGCACTCCTTGATAAGCTAATCTTGATGAATCCATTATCAATTGGTTTATATCAGTGGTTTCAATTGTAGAAACAGCACCACTTGCAGTATCTAACATCTGACTAATAATATGTGCAGCTCTTATACCATGCTTATTCACTTTTGAGTTATTGTCGGCAATTAATTGGAGTACTTCTAATAAATCCGTTTTCAATTCAGAGTCCTGAATACCAATATCTTTCAGAATATCCTCCACTTCATCGAGCAATTCAATAATTAATGAGGAGAAATTATTGACAAAATTAAGCGGGTTTCTGATCTCGTGAGCTATACCCGCTGTTAATTGACCAAGGGAAGCTAATCGCTCTGATTCTATCAATTGATCTTGTGCAGCCTTCAATTTTTCTAGTGCTGTTTCAGTTTCCAGCCTCCTATTTTCGAGTTGAACATTTTGGGTTTCAAGCTGCTTATTTAGTTTCTTATTCGAAAGAAAACCCCAAAGCACTAGAATAAAAATAATAATTCCAGCCAGCATAATAGCCGCTAAATACTTCCTATTTTGTACCAACCTTTTATTCTTCTCTTCAGCAATGAACCTGAGCTGACTTTGTTGGTCGAGTTGAGCTTTGGCCTTAGCACTATTTAGGGCTTCTTCATTAATGATTTTTTGGGAAATAGCCTCCATTCTTTCTGCTTCAAGCAATATATTTCTAGCATTAAGCTGTTCTACTTTAGCATGTTCTTCAATAATTTTATTTTGCTGAGCAAGTTGTTTCTTTTCCGAATTTGCTTGAAATAGTTCTTGCTTTTGCTTCAACTGCTCTTTTTGAATCCGTAAATTCTTAATCTCTACTTCTTTAACCTTTTCTTCAATATTTTGCAATTGAAGCTGTTTTTCCTTTAAACTTATTTTCTCTAATGCTTGATTATTTAACTCACTCTTTTTGAGCATAATTTCCTCACGCTGGCGATATAAAGCACTCAAATTTTTACTGAATTCTAAAGCTTTTTCTGTATTTCCATTTTTATCATAAACTGTTATTATTGTTTGACATAGCATAATTCGTAAATCTATATCTTCAAATTGATTGATATGATTTAGAATACTGTCAGAACGTAAAAGAGCCTCAGAATAATTCTCCTGAAAAATGAAATTAAGAACAAATAAATTCAACGATTTAGCATACCAATAATCGTAATTTCTAATAATTTTATCGTGCAATAAACTATTTAATAAATCAGCTGATCTATCATATTGACGAAGGCTCAAATAACTGTCAGCCTTTCTATATTGAATTACAACATTCATAGAGTCACTATCTTTATCGGCCTTTTCTTGTTGCTGAAAATAATCAATCGCTTGTTGATCATTATTAATCCTCTGATTCCAAATACCAATACGATGATATGAATTGGCTAACTCTTTCATATTATTTGAGTTGGCTAATACATCTACCAGTGATAATTCATTTTTAATAGCTGCAGGAAAATTACTTTTTGCAACATAACAATCAGATATACGACGATTTACATAAATACCATCAACTTCGTTATTGGATCCAATAGCAAATAAATTAAGTTGATTATAATGATAAAGTGCTTGGTCGTATTTTTTAAGTTCAAAATTGCATTTAGCTAAACCCAAGGATAGCGCTACGCTATACTTGTTTTCACCCGTTTTTGCTAATAATGGATTTGCCAATTCATAAAATCCGAGAGCCTTTGACCAAACTTTAAGCCCTTCGAATAAATTCCCCAAACCATACAAAGCCTCAATACTTTGAAAATAATAATTTTGATTATTTGCTATGGAATATGCGTACCAATAATTCTTATAAGAAGCAGAGTAGTTTGTATTGGCTTTATAAACTTTTGCTAATTGCATCCTTGTGCTAACTTTGGCGAAATCGTCCTCATTATCAGCTAGATTAAAAGCCTGTTTTCCCCATTCCAAAGCTTTTATAGTATCCTTTGCAACAAGACTTTTATTAGATTTTGAAATTAACAAAGCAATATTAGAAGGCAAAACTTGAGCTTGTCCGATGGCGTAACTATTTAAAAATAAAATAATTACAACCATCCAAAAACCAGAAATATTTTTCAAACGAGGTTCAATAATTCTAATCACAGTTTACTAATTTACAATTTAATATTGGGCGTAAATTTAGGTAAAATAACAATAGATAAGACTTTACTGCTCTATGCTAACATTCTTAGAATCACTCACCAATTTAACAAAATGGAGTCCTCTTTCTTCAAAATTTTTGAAACTATCGTAGCTAGATGCTGCTGGGGAAAATAAACAGGCCATGCCTTTAGGTGTAATCTTTAATGCCTCAAGAACAAGAGAGTCGAATGATACTAATTTCATCATTCCAGAATAATTATTGGATAATAATTGAGCGTTTATCCGCTTGCCAACATCTCCAACTAATAATAATTGCAAGGAATCATGATGCAGTAAAAAATCAATAAGAATCTGGTAATCTATACCTCTATCGAAGCCACCTAAAATAAGGGTGGCCACTTTATCAATACTTTCTACTGCCTTTATAGTTGCTTGCGGAATGGTTGCAATAGAATCATTATAAAAACGAACGCCCTGCACTTCTGCCACAAATTCTAATCGATGAGCTAATGGTTTAAATGTTTTCAAAGTTGTCAATACTTTTTCAATGGGCAAATGAAGTTGCTGACAAACAAGCAAAACGCTTAATAAATTGTTCAGATTGTGCTTTCCTAAAAGTGGAAAATCTTGGGGTTTTAAGTGGAATTTTCCCGCTTGATTAAAAACCAATATACCATCATCAAGCATATATAAATCATTATTTACACCAAATCCATATTGCAAAACAGACGATTCAATATTCTGATTTTGAATATCTTTCGTTACTTGTAACTCTTCACCACAACAAATAAATACATCATTCTTAGATTGAAATCTGGCCATATTCCATTTTGCATTTCTATAATCTTCATAACTATTATAATGATCTAAATGCTCTTGAAAAAGATTGAGTAAAATACCAATATGAGGTCCATGATGCACATATTCCAGTTGATGAGACGACAACTCATAGATAATTATAGTGCTCGAATTAATTTGATTTACCACATCTAATGCAGGCATTCCAATATTCCCCACCAAAAGCACATGAGGCATCAATTGATTTAAAATATGATTCAGCAAACTGACGGTGGTACTTTTACCTTTAGTACCTGTAACGCCAATACATTGTGCTGAAAAAAGCCGCAAAAACAAATCAGTTTGGGAACTTATCTCTTGATTTGGTGGAATTTTATAATCTTTAAAACTTATGCCTGGGCTCTTAAATACCAATTCATATTGTCGAATTTCTTTTAAGTAAGACGCTCCTAATTCAAAACTTAGATTAAAATCAGAAAGTAATTCAGAATCTTGTTTTATTCCTAGATTCGCATCGGCAATAAGCAATGGATAATCGGGTAATATATTTCTGAGAAAATGATACGTAGAACGTCCTTCCCTACCAAAACCTAAAATTACGATACTACGGTTATCAACAAACTCAATTACCTGATTTTTTACAGATGCTATCATGATTTTAGTTTTTGTTGAATCAAATTTAAAAACTTTGGTTCCAGAAAATGCTCAGTTTCTATGGTCTTCAACACCTCCTCAATATTTATACTTGAACATGATTTATCCATTCCTTTATCCACAAAATATTGTAATAAAAAGGGCTTTTCACCCTCATATTGCGATAAGAAAAAGCATAGTGCTAAATTCACTTCATCAACAGTACCAACGCATTCAAAGGGTTTTACTTCTGCAATTCCGGTTAACTCATCAAAAAAAAGTTTGAGTTCAACATCATCGAGTAGATTATTACCAAATATTTCAACAAGCTTTTTTGGCTGTACAAAAGGTGATAAAATGATATAAGTAAACAAACATTTTGAGCATTTACCACACCATGAATTCGTTTTACTGCCGGCATTACAACTTCTAAAATCTTGAAAATAGCTTTCATTTTTAGCAAAAACAGAAGCAATTTGCAATTCACTCAATGGCCGTAATAATGAAAAATAATGAATATCGGGGCTTAAATACTGCTGGCTATAATTTCTAAAATCTGATTCAAATTCCAAAGATTTAGAATATTGATGATTGACCATGGTCCCCACAACTGTGCTTTCATTAGCGCTTGATTCATTGGATAATGCAATATATTTTTTACCAGATACAGCAGCCGCTAAAAAACTCACAAAAGCCAATAATGCAGAGAATGGAGTATGACCGTTTAAAAACCCTTGCTCATTTAATGAAAGGAGTTTAGTATCTAAAAAACGGCGTATAATAATCGTAGCATCCTGAAAACCTCCTACATTGGCTGTTGCAGTACTCGCACCCCGAGGGTTCATTATTAATGCAAGATTATTGCCTTGGTTTTTCAGTAACTCCAAACTCACCACGCTATCTTTACCACCACCCACTGGAATAATTGTAGAATCATCCACATGAACAGATTCTGCCTTCATAAATGGCTTTTCTTCATTCGGTACAATTTGCATAAAATCACCCATATTTATCTCTATACCATTCAGATAGAAGAACTCACCTAAACCATGATAATATATCTTTTTCCAAAAATTGATTTGGTCTTGGTTTAAATTAAAAGGAATTATATTTACTTTAATCGGACAAATAGCTTTCCAATAACTGATTAACTCAACCATTCCAATATTGAAAACTAGCTGATCTAAAAGCGTTTTAGTAATACGATTAAAATCAATAAAATTTTGTTGAGGGATAAAAAGATGTGGATTAAAAGCAAAGTCATTGTCAATATTAAAATTAAACTCCATGCTTATTCCATCCGCATTGATAGAATAATCAAATGATTGATAGGTAAACTGATGATACTCCTTACGAAGTGACAAAAACTTTTGATAACGATTGTTGATTTGCATATTATAATATTTAACGCAAAAGTAGGCATTCGCTGATTTATTATTTAGCGATATTGCGGATGTTATTAAAAAATTATTAACTTCGTTGCCAAATATATTTTGAAGTTTCACGTTCGCATTTATAAACTTTGCATTATGTTAAATTTAGACAAGATAATTCGTTTTAAGCCCACTGGCATTAAACTAGAAAAGGGTAAATATTTAGTTTCCTCCCCCTTACTTCAAGATTTTTTCTTCAAAAGAAGCATCATTATCATGACAGAGTATGGCGAAAATGAAGTTATGGGTTTTATTATCAATAAAGAAACAGACCTTAAAGTGTCTGACTTGATGGAAGATTTCCCAGATTCGAATTTGCCTTTGTACGCGGGTGGACCTGTGCAAACTGATAGTCTTTTTATGTTGCATAATCGACCAGATTTAATTCTTGACAGCACAAAAATAAAAGGCGATTTATTTATGGGTGGCAATTTCAATCAAATAAAAGATCTCTTAGCTCAAAAAATACTTTTACCCACAGAAATCAGATTTTATATCGGTTACTCTGGCTGGGATTATCAGCAATTAGAGGAAGAACTCCAGAAAGAATCATGGATTATAAGTGACCAAAAAAACAGCAAGTTTATTTTTACGAACAACTCTAACGATATCTGGAAAACCATTATTCAAAGTTACGGCCAGCGCTACCAACATTGGCTTAATATGCCAGAAAATCCTAGTGACAATTAGGTTTGACAAAGGGAAGCAATTAAAACCATAAAGATTTTTGAGAAAATAAGTATAAAATACTCTAATCCTATTTTCAAACCAATATTCTTAAAACCATGACACGCCTAATGCTGATCTCATTGGCCAAGGAATAGCTGCTAATAAAACTATAAGGGCAATTAGGCTTGTAATCATAAGGATTCTATTTCCTTTTAATGATTTTAATTTCTTATATTTATACATCCCTAATCTTATGATAGTTAACGAAACAAGTATCATTAATGGATGTTCCATTGCGAAAAATCGAAGCAAAGTATCTTTCATCGTATCAGGGCCAAATTGAACTTTAGCGCTCATAAAGTATAATGCTAGCCCAATGATCACATTGAGATAAAAAGCATAAGCGGTAATTGTGGCATGTTTTTGCAATGTGGTATTATAATCACTTTTTGTAAAAAATATTTTAATACTATGGATCACTAATGAAACCAATAAGAATAACACAATGTATCTAATACCTGAATGTGAGTGATTTAAAATATTTTGAAGCATAATTATTAAGTTTAAAATTAAAATGCAATTTTAATCAATTATTGGACTTGAACGCAAACATTATAGAACGCTTAATAAGTATCATCTTTACAGATTTCTTGTAATTTTAAATATCCCTAAAAACGAAGATTTCGTTTTTAACAGGAAAATATTTCATTATTCATTCTATTTGAGTGCCAGGTTACCTGCAGTTTGCCTCATGGCGATCTATCCCACTAAAAAATATCTCAAAACAATGCAAATTTCAATATCTCTAATTTTATATATTTGCGGATTCAGAATCAAAACTTGAAATACATTAAATTAATTTTCAAATTCAACAATAACAATACGTTATATCATTAATGAAGCAAATAGCAGAGAAAATTGGTCAGTGGATTATTGGGATTTTAGACCTTTTCTACGCTCCTTTTAAGTCTTTCTTATCACCTGAAACCTATCGATATGCGGCAACTGGAGGCATGAATGTAGTTTTGGATATTTTTTTATACTTCATCTTTTATAATTTTATCCTCGACAAACAGTTGGTGGATCTCGGTTTTATTGCTATTAGTCCATATATTGCTGCATTTATTATTGTATTCCCAATTACCTTTAGTACTGGTTTTTTACTGGCCAAATTTGTCACTTTTACAGAATCTAAGATTAAAGGAACTAAGCAATTAATCCGTTATGCAATAAGCGTTGGTGGTTCAATAATATTAAATTATTTACTGCTTAAATTATTTGTAGGACATTTTAATATTTACCCCACTCCTTCAAAGATGATCACAACTGTAATTGTTGTAGCCTATAGCTTCATCATTCAGAAATTTTTTACTTTCCAAACTGGTAAAAATCAACAAGAAATTATTACTAATTAAACAGGGGCATGATTTAATGACCAGCAGATACATTCCATTTCATAAAATCTTCAATATTAAATTTCTGCTTATTTTGTTGTATCAATTCAGACAAGAAAGGTCTAAGTTCATTTTAATTCAGACAAATTATTTTTATTGCTAACAAATCGCATTATACAATCCTAATTCTTACCTTTTTAGTTTTTAGGCGAACATTGTCTATTTTTTGGATCAATTGGTTTACTGATGAGGTTTGAACAGCTACAAAAGCGCAATCCTGTTTAAGCTCAATGTTCCCCAATTGATCTTTTTCAAGTCCACCTTGTTTAAAAAACAATCCTGCTATGTCTCCTTTTGATATCTTGTCCTTTCTGCCACCAGATACGATTAATGTGGTCCATTGTACTGATTCTGAATTCTCATTTTCAATATGGTCATCTTGTGAATCTATATCAATTGTTTCAAGATTGAGTGTACTAATGTATTCAGGTTGTGGTTCATTCTTAGATTGCAAAATATAAGCTGTACCTTCGCTATGCATACGCGCTGTACGACCATTTCGGTGAATAAATTCGTGACTACGATTGGGTAATTGGTAGTGAATAATGAACTGTATTTCAGGAATATCCAAACCTCTAGCGGCTAAATCAGTTGCCACAATTAATTGATAAGTTCCATTTCTAAATTTTATCAAAGCCCTTTCGCGGTCATGCTGTTCCATTCCGCCAAAAAAGCAACCATGCGAAATATTCTTAGTTTCTAGGTATTCACTAATCTCTTGAATACTTTCTTTCAAATTGCAAAATACGATACCAGGTTTGTCGCCTAAACTCATCAATAAAGCAGATAATGAATCCAATTTATCTCGTGTATCTGAAAGCACAATTTGTATTTTTAAATTAGGCACACCCTCTTTCAAATAGTTGATTTTTATAGGATTATCAAGATCCATAAAATTAGGAATCTTCACATTCATGGTAGCTGAAGTGAGAATTTTTTTATTAATATTTGGTAAAGAAGTAACTATTTCATGCATTTCATCTTCAAAACCAATTTCCAAAGATTTATCAAACTCATCTAGAATAAGTACATGTATTGATTCCGTAGAAAAAGTTTCTCGTCGAATGTGGTCTGCAATACGACCAGGAGTACCAATCAAAATTGCGGGCAAATGGCTCAAATCCATTCTATCTTTAGAAGCAGATCTTCCTCCATATACAGCATTAGCCTTAAAACCAGTTCCCATTTCACGAATCACTTGTTCAATTTGAATGGCCAACTCGCGAGAAGGGACTACGATGAGCGCTTGAATGCCATTAATATCTCTTTTTAGTAATTGTAAAACTGGCAAAAAAAACGCGAGCGTTTTGCCAGTTCCTGTTGGTGATAACAGTATTATTTCTGTGTTATTTTGAATAGCCTCTTGAGCTTCTATTTGCATAGGATTGAGTTGTTTAATTCTCAATTTATCCAAAATATTTTGCTGATTTTTAATGGTTTCTGACATTTGGCAAATATAATCTTAATTTTGTTTGAGAATTTTAATTCTTATTTTTTACTCTTTTACAATGAACGTAAATAGCAAGAAAGCGAATAAATTAACTTTTTTTAGGACCATTAAGCTATTTAAGCAAACATAAGGATTCTTATTTAAAAATAAAGAGTAATTTTGCAGCCTTAAAATAAATATTATGATAGCAGAAAACATGGTAGTTAGCCTACACTACACTTTAAAAAAAGGCACAAAACAAGGTGATGTTGTTGAAAACACTTTTGGTCAAGAACCTTTAGTTTTTATTTTTGGATCAGGCACTATGATTCCTAAATTTGAGTCAGAACTTATTGGCAAAAAAGTAGGAGATAAATCAGAATTTCAAATAGTAGCAGAAGATGCTTATGGCCAATTAGATGAAGAAGCTATGGTTAGCTTACCTATTGATCTTTTTAAAGTTGAAGGTGAACTTGATATGGAAATGTTGGTTGTTGGTAACGTATTACCCATGCAAGATGGTAATGGAAACCGTATGGATGGCACAATAAAAGGTGTTTCTGAAACTGAAGTTCAGATGGATTTTAATCATCCTTTGGCTGGCGAAGACTTGTTCTTTGAGATTGAAGTGACTGACGTTCGCAAAGCTACTGATGAAGAGCTTGATCATGGCCACGTACATGGTGCTGGCGGACATCAGCATTAGACTTTGGAGTTTTGAGTATTTGGAGTTAGGAGTACTTGGAGTTGGGAGTGTATTCTATGAAAGTATTTTTACATTAATGATAGTATGATATTCATTAGCAAAAACAGTTACGACGGCTTTTACCTTTCAACTAATTTAGCGCTTGATAATTTATATAAACAAAATTAGATATGATAACTGAAAACAAAGTAGTTACATTAAACTATATACTGAGCGAGAACAGTGCAGAAGGCTTAATTCTCGAAAACACTTACGATGGGAAACCTCTTGAGTTTATTTTTGGAATGGCGAATATGATGCCTAGTTTCGAAGATAATATTGCAAATTTGGAAGCAGGTAGTGAGTTTTCTTTTAAGGTAAAATCAGATCAAGCATATGGAGAAATTAATCCTAATGCTATTGTTGATTTAGACATTAATATATTTAAAGTACATGATCGTATTGATTATGAAATGCTTAAATTAGGAAATGTTGTACCAATGCAAGATTCTAAAGGCAACAGAATGAATGGTGTTGTTTTAGAATTAAACGATGATAAGGTAAAATTTGATTTTAACCATCCATTAGCCGGCAAAGACTTGTTTTTCAGAGGCGAAGTTTTAACCATAAGAGAAGCAACAGAAGAAGAATTAGAGCATGGACATCTTCACGGAAGTGGCGGTGGTTGTGGCTGTGGTTCAGGTGGTGGATGCGGTACTAAAGACGAATCTGACCAAGGAGGTTGTGGTTGTGGTTCTAACTCTGGTAGCAGTTGTGGAACTGAAGAAAAAGTTGAAGCAGAATCTGATAGCTGCGGAAGCGGTTGTGGTTGTCACTAATAATCACAAGAACACACAAAAAAAGAGGCTAAAATTTAGCCTCTTTTTTTGTTTCAATAATTATTTATTATTAATTACAAGCCTTCTTCATAGAATCCTCTATTTCGCCTGGTGTTGACATAATTTTTGAAAATGTAGTCATAGTTAGGTCAGGAAAAGCGAGTGCAATTCGATAACGTCCATGCAGCATAATTACTTCATCCCCTTTTATTAGAATTTCGTAAGGCAAAAAGGCGGTATGTTTTGGACTATTTAAGTCGATAATTGGCATAAATGCAGATTCACCAGTTATACCAGTAAGAGCAATTCCATAGAGCTTTAATTCCGTACCAGGAATCTCAATACTATAAACTAGTTTTAATCCAGCTATTCCAGATCTCAAATTACTCTCTACTTTAGCTTTAGCTGCTTGATATGAGTCAAACTCAGCAAGTTCAACAACATCATCAAATTCCGGCATACCAAACATATATTGGTACTCGCGCAAATCATCTAGTTCAACTCCATTTTCAGAACCAAAATAAGTACCTTGATACTGTCCAGAATTTTTCATGGCAGCAATAAGTTGATTATTTATTTTTTTATAAAACGATTCCACCTTAGTAAAATCATCACCAAAATAAGCATTTCCCCAATAAAATGGATTGGTATAGCTAATATTCGCAACCGAATTTTCAATGGTAATGGCAACTCGTAAAGAAGCTGCAAAACCTGTTAAACCACCCTTTGTTTTAACGGCAGATATTAAATCGTTGCTGCTAAAAACAATCAACCAACGGTTAGCATCTTTTGCTGGCGCGTACTCTCCAATAATTTTAAGTCCTGCTATTTTCAGGTTCGATTCAACTAAAATTTTTACTTCAGCCAATGTTTTAGTTGAAGTGGCTCCTAGCACATATGGTTTTAGATTTTCAGCCTTCAAATTAACTGAGAAAATCACGGCTAGAATAATGATAATAAGGTTTTTCATATATTTAAAGTGTTTTTAATGTGATTCCGATAGCTATCGGAAGGAACGTCTAATCATTTCTTTACATAAGTATGTACATAAACATGGACGTTTCATATGTTTAAAATTTAGATTTATTAAACGCAAAACTATGAATTTTACTAATACATTATTACTCTACAAACAATAGCAACAAGAACTAAAACTGTTGCAATTCACTAACCTTCTAATAATCAATAATAAAAATAATAATTAATAGTATATTTCATACATAAAATTGACGAAATAGCATTTTTATTGAATAATCAATCAACATGTTAAAAGAAAATAAACGCTACTCTTGATGAACCCATTTCACTCTCCCAACTTCACCAGTCTCAAGCATTACCTTAATACCATGTGGATGATTCGGCGATTTGGTCAATATTTTTTCAACAATGCCTTTTGTCAGCTTACCACTACGTTGGTCGTTTTTCTGCACTATTTCTACCGTCGTACCTATGGCTATATTTACCCTTGCTTGTCCACTTAATTTATCACTCATGATTATATAATTAAAATTACGCTCAAAAATACATTAATATTTTGAGAACAATTGTGTAATTGTATTTTACCGAAAATACATACTGTTGTATTTCAAAAAGAAAACGAAGATAATGCTGTGTTCCTTTTATTTATTTTATATATGATTTAATTCTCATTTCCGATGTCAATTTATTCGAAGGATAAAAAAAATAAAATTTAACTTATAAAGATGAACATAATTTGATAAAATGTCTGCCAAATTGTCCCATAAATACTTATGGCAAAGAAATTGGTAAAACCAGCACCTAATAGGCCTATTAGAATAGCCTAATTTAAAGTCTAAACTAAAGACAATAAGTATTTTAACAACAATAATTTAGAAAATTGCTATGAGCAAAAACAATAACGTTGAAGAAGGAGAAATCAATAGTGCTATGGAACAAGAAGAAATGACTGACAAAAATGTGATGGACACTGAACAAAAGACAGACTCAGAAGAAAGAATGCCTAAGAAAAAGAGTCGTTTAAGAAGACAAAGTAAAGAAGATAAATTGACGGAAGAACTCAATGAAAGCAATGAAAAGCTTGCTGAAATCAATGATAAATATCTGAGATTGTATTCTGAATTTGATAATTTTAGAAAACGGACAATAAAAGAAAAGTCTGAACTTTATAAAACTGCCGGACAAGATGTGATTATTTCAATTATTAGTATTGTAGATGATTTTGAACGCGCTCTAAAAGTTACTGATAATTCAGAAGAAAGTAAAGCTCATCGCGAAGGTATAGAATTAATTTATAACAAATTCAACAAAATTCTTGAACAAAAAGGAGTAAAAGCAATGGATGCTACGGGAACTGTATTTGATACCGATTTGCATGAAGCTATTACAAAAATTCCTGCACCAACTCCAGACTTAAAAGGTAAAGTCGTTGATGTAATTGAAAAAGGCTATACCATGAATGACAAGGTGATCCGTTTCGCAAAAGTTGTTGTCGGAGATTAATAATATTCAAAAGAATAAATATATGTCGAAAAGAGACTATTATGAAGTACTTGGGGTCAACAAAAGCGCAAGTCCAGAAGAATTAAAAAAAGCATACCGAAAAAAGGCAATTGAGCATCATCCTGATAAAAATCCTGACGATCCAACTGCTGAAGATAAATTTAAAGAGGCTGCTGAGGCCTATGAAGTTCTTAGTGACGGAAATAAAAAAGCTCGATACGACCAATTTGGACATGCCGGTATGAGTGGCGCTGCTGGTGGCGGTGGCGGATTTAGTGGCGGCGGTATGAATATGGAGGATATTTTCTCTCAATTTGGTGATATTTTCGGCGGTGGATTTGGTGGTCAAAGTCGTGGCGGCAGAAGAGTTAATAGAGGTAGTAATCTGCGTGTTAGGGTGAAGCTTGATCTTAAAGAAATTGCTCATGGGGCTGAGAAAAAGATAAAAGTAAATAAATATATAAATTGTGTACCTTGTAGTGGAAGTGGTGCTGAAGGTGGTGGTTATACTACCTGTAGTACTTGCCGAGGAAGTGGACATGTAACTCGTGTTCAGCAAACTTTCTTAGGGCATATGCAAACTCAGAGTGTTTGTCCTCATTGTGGTGGAGAAGGTAAAATCATTACTCATAAATGTAAATCTTGTCAAGGAAACGGAATTGTAAAAGGTGAAGAAGTTATTACAATTAATATACCTGCCGGCGTAGAAGATGGCATGCAATTATCTGTTTCTGGTAAAGGAAATGCAGCAGCCAGAGGCGGTGTAAATGGTGATATGATAGTTGTTATTGAAGAAATTCCTCATCATGAAATAAAACGTGATGGCAACAACCTGCTTTATGATCATTATATTAGTTTCCCAGATGCTGTTTTAGGAACGACTATAGAAATTCCAACAGTTGATGGAAAAGCTAAAGTAAAAATTCCAGCAGGAACTCAAGCAGGAAAAGTTTTCAGACTTCGTGGAAAAGGACTACCAAGTGTTGAATATCATGGTGTTGGCGATTTATTAGTAAACATTAATGTATGGACGCCACAAACTCTAACATCCGAAGAAACAGCTGCGATGGAGTCTTTTAGAGAATCGTCAAGCTTTGAACCAAAACCTACTTCCAAGGATAAAAGTTTCTTTGATCGTATGAGAGATTATTTCCATGATTAGCAAGTACTTAAATAATAACAAAAGCCCTCAATTTGAATAAATTGAGGGCTTTTGTTTTTTACCTTTAGCTCAATAAAATTGAATTACGATGGCAAGCTCTGACCACTCAATCTTCGGTACAAATTAAGCGCAAAACGGTCAGTCATTCTTGCAATATAATCCACAATTTTCATCACTTTTTCATAACCAGTATCATTTGAATTAGGTAAGAATTGTGGAGGCAAAATAGTAGTTAATTTCCTACTAATTGGGTGATTTGGTTCTGTATGTATTTGCATAAAACGCTCTAACAATCCATATATCACCTGATATCCAGCCAACTCTATTTCAACTACAGGCTTACGATTATAAAGAAAAATATTGGATTGCTTAATTGGCCCCTCTAAAATATCCACAGACTGAATAAGATCCGTTAGCTCAGAATCAAATTCACCACTCATAATTTCATTATAATTATTTGTAAAAATATCCATCACTTCTACCACGAGAACATTAATTGCTTTGGCTCTTAAATAGCCCACCTTCTCCCCTGCATCTTTCATCGCTGTGTATTTTTGCAGAGCGATTTCTGCATCAGTTGACCTCAACAATAATGGTGTCAATAAATCTTCCATTTCAAGAATGGTCAAGTAACCCAATTTATAACCATCTTCTAAATCAATTATTCTATAACAGATATTATCAGCGGCTTCTACTAAAAATGCTAGCGGATGTCTTGCCCAAACTGCCTCATCATTGGAAAGATTTTTCAATCCAGTACTTTCTGCAACGCCAGTAAATATTTTTGTTTCACTATTAAAAAACGAAAATTTCTTGGCAGATGTGCGTTTTTTTGTAGGATCTAACAAGCTATTGAAATCAATATGTGCTGGTCGGGGATATTTAGCAAAAGTAGCTAGAGTTGCATTTGTTAATCGCATCCCTCCTGCTATTCCATCTTGATGTTGATTTGTCAACAATCTAAATCCCTGAGCATTACCTTCATAACGAAGCAAGTCTTGCCATTGAGCATCATTGATATCAAATTGATTTTGCAAGGATTCATTTTTGGCGAAAAAATCGCCAATAGCACTTTCTCCAGAATGGCCAAAAGGTGGATTTCCCAGATCATGAGCAAGGGCTGCTGCTGCAACGATATCACCAAATACATTCATGCTAAACTTCTCTTTAAGTTCAGGTTCCAAATTGAGAATAAATTCACCTGCAAGGTTTCCTAAAGAACGACCCACCATGGCCACCTCTAAACTATGGGTCAACCTATTATGAACAAAGTCACTTTCAGGAACAGGAAAAACCTGTGTTTTGTGCTGCATTCTTCTAAATGCAGAAGAAAAAATAATTCTATCAAAATCGCGCTGAAAAGCAGAACGATGAGCAAAGGTATCATAATCAGTTCGTGCATCACCTAAACGGTAACTGTTCAGTAAATTGTTCCAGTTCATGTTATTGGTTTTATATGTTGCAAAAGTATGAAAAATATGAGGTAGGTGACGTGAAGATTATTACCTGATAAGTACTAAAACAAAAAAAGACTTCATAAAAATGAAGCCCCTTTTGTTGAGTATAAATATATGCAATTATAACTCTTTGATTTTATTTTGAGAAGGGAAGTGGAGGCCTTGAATACACCTCCTAATTTCTTTTGGTTTAAAATAAAGACCCTTTACTTTCTTAATTAACTAAAAACCGTTTAACTACGATTTTCTCTCCCTCAATCACTTTAATTATATACATTCCTTTTTGCATTTGAGATGTAGGAATATTCACTTGACTGTCATTAGTTATTACACTATTCAATAGTCTTCCCGACATATCATATATTTCAACTTGTGCATTTACAGTCAGTCCAAAATTTAAAGTCACGTCACTTCCTGATTGAACTGGATTTGGGTAAACGGTAACTTCATTTAAGTTACTGATATTTACGAAAATTGTATTCGATAAGGTTGCTTTTCCATCAAAATCAACTTGTTTTAACTGATAGTAATTAACACCATTTTCAGCAGTATTATCATCAATTTGGTAATACAACATTGCATTTGAATTACCATTTCCATCAATAGTAGCAATTACTTCAAAGTTGGAACCATCTACTGAGCGAAGTATTTCAAAATAATCATTATTTTCTTCAGTAGCTGTAGACCATTTAATGGTAACTTTTTTAGCATTTATAGCTTCTGCTTCAAAACTTATTAGTTGAACTGGTAACGTTGAGCTCGCATTACAAATATCACATGTAATATTATTGGCTTTAGCTCCACCTGTTGGGTCAGTTGTCCCATCAGAGTTACAAATTGAACCCACTCCAGTGATATCGCCATTTCCGGAAATAGAAGAATCAACATATATATTCCCAGAATTTACTATTTGATTATCATTATCTAAATCACCTTCGATAGATACGATTCCAGTATTACTCAAAAGGCCTTGATTTTCTAAATCATCTTCTATGGATAAAGTTCCACTATTCTCAATTATACCCTTATTTTCTACATCACCTTCAATTGTAAAACTACCAGAATTATTAACAATTGAATAGCTTTTTTTATTTTTAAACTTCTCTGAAACTTCAATCGAACCAAAATTAATTATAGAACCTGAATTTTCAATTTTTTCAATTTCAATTATACCATTATTAATCAATATTGTATTTTTCTGTATTTTAAGCTCCTTACTGTTTGAATAAAGTTTACCAGCAGCATTAATTTGGAAATTTCCATAAACATTAAGGTCGTCACTTAATGAAACATTATGAGAAATGTAAATAGTATCTGTGAAATTATTATTCATACTAGGTTTAGAAGGAGACCATGTATTATGGCTATTCCAATTACCATTTTGAACAGTTTGATAAACAGTTGCAAAAACATCTGTTTTAACTAATAGAATGAAGGTAATGATTATACTTAGAGTCTTATAATTTATTTTGTTGAGCATTTTGATATGTATTTGATTTTTAAATAAATGAGCTAAATAAGGATTAGAACCTTATGTAGTCTAACGTGTTAAATACCATGCCAAAAAACATAACAAGCTTATATTCATCTTCTTATAAAGTAAATATTAATTCAAAATGTCTCAAATAGAGAATAATAATGTCAATATAAAAATTGAAAATCCTCTAAAATAGTTATTAAGGAACTCAAATAAACAAACTACCAATCTGATAAATTAAGAATGATGCAATCCAAGCAATAGCGGTGGTATAAGTAACTGCAAAAACAGACCATTTCCATTCTCCTGATTCCTTTCTAATAGCTGCCAAAGTAGCGACACATGGAAAATAAAAGAGCACAAAAACAATAAAACCTATAGCAACCAATGGGGAATATATTTTCTGCCCAATTTTGGGTCCAGTTTTATAGGTTGCTTCTTGTATTTTCTGTTTTAAAGATTGAGTACCTTCTACATTAGGGTCTGTTTGATATAGCACACCCATCGTTGATATAACAATTTCTTTGGCAGCCATACCACTAACTAAACTTACCCCAATCTTCCAATCAAAACCTAAAGGCTGAATTGCAGGCTCGATAAAATGGCCTAATCTACCAATATATGATTTCTCTTGCCGCTCCGCTTCTTGTGCCATTGCTATAGAACGTAATTTGATGCCTTGTAAAGTTGCAATGCTATCGCTTGATATTTTATCTTGCATGGCAATGAATTCAGTATTATCATTCTTCAACGCCTCATAATCAGTAGAAAAATCGATCTCTCGGGGGAAATATCCTAATGCCCACATAAAAACTGAAGCAATGAGTATAATACCAGCCATCTTTTTTAAATACATGGCGGCTTTAAACCACATATGCTTTATAATACTAAAAGAAGTAGGGATACGATATGGTGGCAATTCCATAACAAAGGGAAACTCTTTGGCTTTAAGGAGTGTTTTCTTAAAAATTAAAGCTATAATTCCAGCCATTAAAATGCCCAATGAATATATTAGAAAAAGGACAGTACCCGGGTGTGCAGGAAAAAATGCACTGATAATCAAAACATATACTGGTAACCTTGCACTGCATGACATAAATGGGTTGATTAGCATAGTAACTAATCTATCGTTTCTTCCTTCAATGGTACGTGTGGCCATAATCGCGGGAACATTGCAACCAAAACCCATAAGTAATGGTATGAATGAGCGCCCGTGAAGTCCAACTTTATGCATAATTTTGTCCACAATAAAAGCAACTCGAGCCATATAACCCGTATCCTCCATCAGAGCAATAAAAAAGAAAAGAATCAATATATTAGGTAAAAAACTAATTACACTCCCTACACCTCCTATTATTCCATCCACTAGTAAATCGCGAAAAATGCTAACAGGCAACAAGGAAGAAATAAAATCACTCAACAATCCTACTCCAGAATCAATCCAAGATTGAGGATAGCTTCCGATAAAGAAAGTAGCTTGAAACATGATCCACATCAAGAAAAGGAAGAAAGGAAAACTGTATATTCTATTAGTAATAAAACTATCCACAAGACGAGTAACATCTCTCCTATCCAATTTATTACCAGGCTTATAAGTTTCCTTTAAAGCTCCATGAATAAAGCCGTATTTTGCATCAGTAATCGCTGATTCTGCATTCTCTTTATAATATATTTCAATTTTTTTACTTCTCTCGGCAGCTAATTCCGTAATTTCTTTGACATTATAGCAAGAATTAATTTTACTATTGGCGTCTTTGTCTCCTTCAAGCAATTTAATTGCTAGAAATCGTGAAGATATGCGATCTGTTAAATGGTAATTCTTTTTATCTTTTATTAAATCTTGAACATATCGAATCGATTTTTCGAGACATTTTCCATAATTAATATGAATATGGCGTTCTATTGGATTGCGATCTTCATACACTTCTACAACCGTATCAAAAAGTGCATCAGTACCAATATTTTTAGCACCAACTGTTCGCACAGAAGGAATTCCAAGCATTTGAGACAAAGTAGTATCGTCTAGTTTATCCTTACGCTTCTCCATTTCATCCGACATATTCAAGGCCATAACTAGCCTAATATCCATATCTATTAATTGAGAAGTTAGGTATAAATTCCTTTCCAGATTAGAAGCATCAACAACATTAACAACCACATCGGGCATTTCATCGTGGATAAAATTGCGCACAAAAATCTCTTCAGGGCTATATGCTGTTAGGGAATAAGTTCCTGGTAAATCAACAATATTAATATGATAATTTTTATGTTTGAAAGCGGCATGTTTGGCGTCAACTGTAACGCCACTATAGTTTCCAACATGCTCATGCATGCCCGAAACCCGATTAAAAATAGTTGTCTTCCCACAATTTGGATTGCCAACAAAAGCCACATTTATAGTCTTAAGTTTGCCATTATTCTGTTTTAAACCGCTATCTTCCTTAATGGTGCCTTTAAACAAAAATTCTTGAGAAACAGAGTCACCATCATGTAACATTTCAATCAAACTTGCTTCTGACTCACGCAAAGAGACAGCATATCCCATAATTGAATATTCGATTGGATCTTGCAAAGGGGCACGTTTAATCACAGTAACTTCCTTACCACTAACGAAACCCATTTCCATTATCCTACGTCTAAAAGCACCTCTACCCCTAACTTTGGAAATGATGCCCGACTGACCTTGTACTAATTCACTTAAATTCAATAATGTAGATTTTAATTTAATTGCTCTAAATAAAAACAGAATTTTATCCCTATTTTTCACTCGCAAAAATAGATTGTTTATTTAACATTCCCATACCAACATATTGGGATATTTATGAATATACATTTTGACAAGAAATTGAATTCACTAGAGAGTTTAAAACGCATTTTTTCCTTTTGAATACGTCAAATTTATATCAGAAAATTCATGTACATTTGTGGATTCAATCCTATAATGATTTTACAACGATGCTTTTAAAACTTTATGAAGACAATCCGAATCCTAAAATTATGCAGCAATTGCGTGAATGCCTGATGGATGGCGGTGTTATTATTTACCCAACTGACACGCTTTATGGTTTTGGCTGCAATATTTTTAAACCAAAAGCCATTGAGCAGATTGCGAAAATTAAACATATAGAATTGAATCAAAATACTTTGTCCGTAGTTTGCCATGACCTAAGTCAGATGGCTGATTATGCAAAACCTATTAGTAATCATCATTTCAAAATAATAAAACGATGTTTGCCAGGGCCATTTACTTTTATTTTGGAATCAAATAATAATATACCCAAACAGTTATTAAGGAAGAAAAAGCAAGTTGGACTGCGTATTCCAAACCATCCCATAGCGCTTCAATTAATAGAACAACTTGGAAACCCAATGCTATCGTCTTCTATCCCTGTAAATGAATTTGAAATTGAGTATAGTACTGATCCTGAATTAATTTATGAGCAATATTCACATCAAATTGATTTTATGATAGATGCTGGACATGGTGATATTATCCCTTCTACTATTATAGATTTAACACAAGATGAAATTGAAATAATCCGAGAAGGAAAGGGAGACCTTCAACTAATTTATTAAAAAATATGCCATCAAATAAAGAACTATTTCTGCGTCATGTCGGACAAACTTCGCCTGCACCACTGGGTATTGAAATTGATCGTGCTCAGGGAATTTATATGTATGACAAAGAAGGCAAAGCATATATCGATTTAGTTTCAGGAGTTTCTGTCAGTAATTTAGGACACCAACATCCAAGTATTGTAAAAGCTATTAAAAATCAGGTTGATAAGTATATGCACCTGATGGTTTATGGTGAAATTGTGCAATCTCCACAAGTTCAATTTGCCCAATTATTGAGTAAGCAATTACCCGAATCTTTGAATAGTATTTATTTTGTCAATTCAGGTAGCGAAGCCATTGAAGGTGCGATGAAGCTTGCCAAAAGACTAACAGGAAGGAGCCAAATAATCAGTTGTAAAAATGCCTATCATGGCAGTACTCATGGAGCCATGAGCATAATGGGCTCTGAAACTTACAAAACCGCTTTCAGACCCCTTTTGCCAGATACTGCGCTAATAGAATTCAATAAAATTGCTGATTTGAAATTAATTACTCCTAATACAGCTTGTGTTATTATTGAGCCAATTCAGGGAGAAGCCGGTATTATAAGTCCAGTTGTGGGTTATTTACAAGCCCTTCGTAAGCGCTGCGACGAAACTGGAACTTTGTTGATATTTGATGAAATACAAACTGGATTTGGCCGTAGTGGACACCTATTTGCTTTTCAAAAATATGATGTAATTCCTGATATACTTTGCTTGGCAAAAGCAATGGGTGGCGGAATGCCGATTGGTGGTTTTGTATCTTCGACTGATAATTTGAATGCATTCACAAATCATCCAATTTTGGGTCATATTACAACATTTGGCGGGCATCCTGTTTCTGCGGCTGCTGCATTTGCTCATTTATCCTTTTTGGTAGAACATCCAGATATATACAAGCAAGCTGACACGAAAGCACAACTCTTTAGGCAACTAATAGAAAATCATCCTCTTATAAAAGAAATTCGCCAAGATGGACTTATCATGGCAGTAGATTTAGATTCTTCCAAATTGGTGTTTCAATTTTTAAAACTCGCTTTAGAGCGTGGTATTATGAGCGATTTGTTTTTATTTAATGAGCAATCGTTTCGTATTTCTCCACCCTTGATTATCAGCGAAAATGAAATAAAGGAGGCTTGTAAAATTATTATTGAATGTCTCAATAAATGCATTTAATAAAACAATTAGAATTACTGATCATAAAGAAATAAACATGACTAAAACTAAAGAAGAATACATGCAAATGGCTATTGAATTGGCTCAGGAAAATGTAAGATTAGGAAAAGGTGGTCCTTTTGGTGCAGTCATCGTGAGGAATAATAAAGTGATTGCTTTTGGTGCAAATAGTGTTACTCGACTCAATGATCCAACTGCTCATGCCGAAGTAACGGCAATAAGAAATGCTTGCACAAAACTAAATACTTTTCAGCTTGATGATTGCGAAATATACTCTAGCTGTGAACCTTGTCCCATGTGTTTAGGTGCAATTTATTGGGCACGACCTAAAGCTTTATATTTTGCGGCTGATAAACATGATGCTGCCAACGCTGGATTTGATGATTCTTTTATCTATGAAGAAATAAATTTAAAACTCCCTCAAAGACATATTCTAACTCAACAAATTAATGTTGCAAATAAATTGAAGCCATTTGAAGAATGGGATGTTTCAGACTTGAAATTAGGATATTAATAAGGGAATTGGGTGTAGTAAATGGGGTTTAAAAGATCAATTTTTAATGAAATTGTTGCAAATTTTAGCATTAATGTGTTAAAAAAATAAAAAAAATTAGCTTAGTTTTTCCGATTCTGGTTTGGCCATATTTATTTACGCAAAAGCTTATATAATCAACAAAAAGCTCTCCATTTATTATTAATCCTATATAGTTCTGGAGAAAACCTTTTCTAAGAATTAGTTTATTTCAAAATATTTTTTTTTAAAATAATTCAAAAGATAAGCAAAATAATCATATATTTTTACCATTAAATTCTAATCCACATAGAATTGCTCACAAATAATGCTCAAAACACATGCTCATGAAAACAAATCTTGAAATTAAACCGCAAACTAGTCTTAAAACAAAAACAATTTTTGTATTAAAAATAACAGCCGTAGTTGGTATGCTAGGAATAGTTTTAACTGCAGCGTTTTTTATTATTAGTTATTTTGGAACACCAAAAACTTCTTTAGCTGATGATGATCACGATCAAAATAAAAATAATGTATTGGGTAATACTATAATTATCTCAGAATATGGCTCTAAAGGCCATAACGGACAACAAAGAGATGAATATATAGAGTTGTATAATTTAACTAGCTCAGCAATTAATTTGTCTGGTTATAAGTTACAATACTACCAAAACAATAGCTCAGCTAAAACTGTA